>Ga0302325_10000077_pt1 | contig 280120 bp, 234 predicted proteins | sample Palsa_T0_2_FD_201948 | JGI IMG/M metagenome (GOLD analysis project Ga0302325, IMG submission 201948) | Peat permafrost microbial communities from Stordalen Mire near Abisko, Sweden - Palsa_T0_2 | ecosystem: Environmental > Terrestrial > Soil > Palsa > Peat permafrost | place: Sweden: Abisko... | reverse complement strand
CCACGGACGAGAGACGCCTTGCAACGGGTCGCGCACAACGCGCGACGACGCGTCTCGCCTGCCCACTGCCTCAGTTGGACTCTCCACGCCGGCTATCGACGCGGACTCAAATGATCCTTGGGGTTAACTTCACGCGACTGCTTCAGAGCCGGCCGGAACGGACGCTGCGCCCCGGGTTCGCGGAGATAACCGAGGACGAGGCGTACGAGCGCCTCTCGAGACGCCGGGCATTTGTCGACGGCGGGGAGGACACGGTGCTCACGCGGTCGGCTCGCGAAGAGCGGCGAGGATTTCGAGGAAGGCCATCAGCCACCCGCGAGGCGCTGAGCACCTCTCGATTCCTTCGGGACCGGGGCGGTCGCTTTTCAGGGTGGACGGCGTGCTAGCCTGAATCGAGGGGGCGCGCATCGCACCTCAACCGGGGAGCCATGCGCAGCAACTTGGGACCGTGTGGCAGCAGACGCTCCTGGGGCGCGTTTGCCGTTTGGATCGCGGCGGTCGGCATGGGCGCGTGCTCGACGCACAACGGAGCTTCCAATCCTTGCGTTCCCGGAGTGTCCATTTCTTGCGCGGGCCCTGAATCTTGTCTCGGGTATCAGGTCTGCAACCAGCAAGGCACGGGTTTCGAGGCCTGTGTCTGCGGAGGCGACGCCGGCGCGGGTAGCGGGACTGTCTCCGGCGCTGGTAGCGGGGCCACGGCGGGCATGGCGAGCGGCTCCAGCGGTGCGAGCGGCACTGGCGCTGGCTCGGGCGCGCCCAGCGGCAACAGCACGGGGGTGAGCAGCGGCGTCAGCGTGGGGTCGACCACAGGCAGCAGCGCGGGCGCCGGCGGAGTGAGCGCCGGCTCGACTGGCAGCAGCAGCGGTTCGGGAGCAGCGAGTGGGAGCAGCGCTGGTTCCGCGAGCGGAGGCAATGCGGGTGCAAACAGTGGGAGCATCTCATCAGACGCGGGCGAGCCCCCAAGTTGCCAGCCTGGGGGCGCCGGGATGGCCAATTGCGGAGGAGCGTACAGCGACAACTGCTGCGCGAGCCTGGAGGTCACCGGGGGGACATACTTTCGGACGTACACTTACGCGAGCGACATCAGCGGTCCGAGTGGAGAGGCCGACCCGGCCACAGTGAGCAACTTCAGGCTGGACAAGTACCTGGTGACCGTCGGTCGGTTCCGTCAGTTCGTGAATGCATGGAGCGGCGGATCGGGTTGGCTGCCGGCGGCGGGGTCGGGCATCCACACGCACTTGAACCGCGGGCAAGGGCTGGTCAATGTCGGCAACGACGCGGCGGTCGCATACGAGACCGGCTGGGTAGCGTCGGACAACAGCAACATTGGGCCGACGAACACCAACCTGGCCTGCGACTCCAGGTATTCGACCTGGACGAACTCGCCCGGCAGCCAAGAGAACCTACCAATCAACTGCGTAAACTGGTGGGAGTCGTATGCCTTCTGCATCTGGGACGGTGGGTTTCTGCCGAGCGAGGCAGAGTGGGAGTACGCCGCTGCCGGGGGGGGCCAGCAGCGCGAATACCCGTGGGGGACGGGGGGCGGCGGCCTGGAAGCGATCTACGACTGCAACTACCCGCCCGGCATGGGTGGGGTGGCGAGCTGCACGGGCGTGATGAACATCGCGCCCGTCGGGACAGCGTTGGGAGCTGGCCTTTGGGGGCAGCTCGACATGGCGGGCGAGGTGTGGGAGTGGAACCTGGACTGGTACGCCACCTACGTCGATCCCTGCACAGATTGCGCCTATCTGACTGCGTCTTCCTCGCGGGTGAATCGGGGTGGCTTCTTTTTCGCCGGCCCGTCGCTCTTTCCGCTCCGCAGCGGCGTCACTCCGTCGAGCCGCGACTACGGCTATGGGCTGCGTTGCGCCAGGACTCCGTAGCGCGCATCGCCGCTCTGATCGTCGGCTCGGAATCTAAGCGCGCGGAGTGCGAGCGCGGACGTGCTCCGAGCAGCCAGCGTAATCTTCGCGCGACCACCAAGCGTCGGGCTCTGCGAAACGAGCCACAGCCGCCTCCTGAGCTGAGCCTCGTCCGCGTTCTCGGCATCGTCGACAATCAAGACGACACGCGCGGTCGCGTAATTAGCGGGTGGGCGGGACTCGAACGCGAGCGGGGAAAGGGCGGGGAACAGCCGGAAACACGGCACTTCGGAAGGTTGCTCACGGAGGAGGGCGGCACGAAATCGTGCGAAAACCGCCCGTTTCGCGACATTTCGCGTCACCTTCGCGACCGTTAGCTCCACGCGTGGCAAAATTCGAGGCTGCAATGACAGGCTGCATGAGGGCCCTGCGTGAAGCTGTAGAGGAGGGGGTGGCACTGCTTGTCAGCGCGCGCGCCGCTGTGCGCGCCGAGTCGACGGGCAGGCGTGGCCCAGCGAGTCGCGTTACACTCCAGCTCATGCCGAGCCGTCCAAGCTCCGCCGAAGCCAACGCGCTGCGCACACTCGCCGACCAGCTTGATGCGGGCCAGCGTGAGCTCTCGCCTCAGATGGCGAAGGCACTGGCGTGCGAGCTCGCCGAGGAGGGACAGAAGGAGGAGGAGGCTCTCTCGCCAGAGGAGTGGGAAGAAGCCTGCGCCGCGGAAATCGATCGACGCCTGGACCGGCACCGAACCGGGCAGTCGCCCACCCGCGACCTCGGACAGGTGCTCGAAAGCCTCCGATCGAACCGCTAGGGACGTGGCGTCGCAACTACGTGGCATCGAAGCACTCGACGAGGCGGTCGTCGAACTTCGGCACGAAGCGGACTACTACTTTGCTCACGGCGGTTCCGCCGTGCGGGATACGCGAGGACGTATCTTCTCGCGAAGCCCTCGGAGTACGCTTTTTCGCCATGGGGGCCTCCTACCCTTGTCCGTGCTGCGGCTACATGGTTTTTGATGAGCCTCCCGGCTCATGGGACATCTGCCCAATCTGCTTCTGGGAGGACGACATCTCGCAGCTTCGCTTCGTCGACATGGGAGGCGGCGCGAACCGGCCCGCTTTGGTGGACGCTCAGCACAATCACGCGTCGTTCGGTTGCTCCGAGCGTCGCTTGCTATCGCATGTGCGGCCTCCCGCCGACTCGGAACGCCGAGACCCCGGATGGCGGTTCGTAGACGTCACGTCCGATGTCGAGCCGCGGACGCGTGGCGTCGACAATGGCGCCACGTATCCGAGTGACCGCACGACGCTGTACGACTGGCGCTCGTCCGACTGGCGCCGGCCTGTGGGTTGAGCGATACGAAGAAGAAACCCCCGCGCCGCGCCAACGGCCGGGGGCTTGACCAGGGAAGAGGGTTCCCCGGGGCTCTCTCGTGGAAGACGGCGGCGAATTGCTGGACGCTTCTCACGAGCCTGTGCGGCGACATGGTCAATGCGAAGAAGCGCGCGCTCCGCACGCGCGACAACAACCCTTGCACGAATGTGCGTCCCCCCGAGCGTGGCGCGTACAAGGCCAAGCAGTTTCTCTTCCCTTCCGAGTTTCTCAAGTTCGTATCGTGCGAGCGGGTGCCCCTCCGCTGGCGCCGAGCCGCGGGAAAGTCGCGCTGACCAGGACCGGCGAGACGCGTCGATTTTCGGTGGAGCCAAACCTACTCCCTCTCCTTCAGGTCATGCACAAGGCAGCCAAGGGCAATGGACCTGTCGTGCACCTCGCGAGCGAAAGGGCGATGGCCCGCAACCTCCGCCGCTGGCTTTGGAAAGCCAATGTGCGTCGACCCGAGCTGCACAAGGCGACGCCAACTCGAAAGGCGCTCACCTGGCACGACTCCGCGCGACCGGTGCGACCTGGATGGCGGTGCGCGGCGACCAGCCGCTCGCCATCAAGCGCGTGCTCGGCCACCGAACCTTCGCGACGACCGAAATCTACATCCGCGAGGCCGACGCCATACGGGAGGGGTTCGGCCAGGTCTTCCCTGCCCTCCCAGCGGCTGTGGTCGACCCCTTCGAGACTTTTGCCAGACTTATGCCAGTGGCAAAAGTCGCGGCGCCAATCTGGCTGAAACCAAGGGATAAGTTGCGGGGTGGACGGGACTCGAACCCGCGGCCTCCGGCGTGACAGGCCGGCGTTATAACCAACTTAACTACCACCCCGGGCGTGTTTCTATTTCTTCGCTGCTTTCTCGTGCACCTGCGGCCTCGCTGTGGGCGGGACAGGGCTTGAACCTGCGACAGCCGGCTTGTAAGGCCAGTGCTCTACCACTGAGCTACCCGCCCGATTTCATGTCGGAACGTCGCCAAGGCGGGCCACTTTACGCACCCACCGCGTTGGGTCAAGGCCCAAGGGCGGCGGCCGGAGCCGCGCGACGGTTTTCGGGCGCTCTCTTGTCAGACTGGAATGTCAGACTGGAAGCGGCGCGGCGGGCTCGGGCGGCAGGACGGGAGGCGGCGCTTCGCTTCGAGCTCGCTCCTCTCGCTCTTGCGCCGGAATGACGACAAGCTCACCGTCGAGGTACTCCCACCTCTCGCGGCTCGCCGCCATGAGCCCGTCGGGCACGGGCGGACACAAGGCCTCGCGAAGAACCTCGTCCATGTGGTCGACCAGGATGACGCGCGTCGCGCGGAGCACACGACGCGGCACTTCGCGCAAATCCTTGCGGTTCTCTCGCGGCACGATGACCGTCGTGATGCCGCTCCGATGGGCCGCGAGCAGCTTCTCTTTCAGGCCTCCGATGGGCATGACGCGCCCGCGGAGCGTGATCTCCCCGGTCATCGCGAGGTCTCGTTTGACGGGCACCTTGGTCAGCGCGCTCGCGAGGCTCGTCGCCATCGTCACGCCCGCGCTTGGCCCGTCTTTGCGAACGAACTCCGGGAAGTGAACGTGGACGTCGACCTTTTGGTAGAAGTCGTCGGAAAGCCCGAGCGCCGAGGCCCGTGAGCGCACGTAGCTCATCGCAGCTTGGGCGCTCTCCTCCATGCCCTTCTCGAGCAGGCCCGTGATGGCGAGCTTGCCCTTGCCTGGCACGACGGCGACCTCGCACGCGAGAAGCTCGCCGCCCCCGTTGGACGTGACCGAGAGGCCGTTGGTGAGGCCGATCTCGTCGTGCTCCTCTTTTTTGCCCACCCGAAACTTGGGGACGCCCAGGTACCTGGGGACATCCTTGCCCGTAATCTCGATGGGCTTCTCTTTGCCCTCGGCCACCACCTGCCGCGCCACCTTGCGCGCGATGCTCGCGATCTCGCGCTCGAGCGACCGGACGCCGGCCTCCTTCGTATAGTGGTGGATGATCGTGCGGATCGCGTTCTCCCCCAGGGTCAGCGGGACTTCGTCGAGACCGCACTCTTTGCGCTGCCGCGGGACGAGGTATTTCACCGCGATATTGAGCTTCTCGAACTCGGTGTATCCCGACAGCTGGATGATCTCCATCCGGTCTTGAAGCGGAATCGGAATGCCGCCGAGCGTATTCGCGGTCGTGATGAACATCACGTCCGAGAGGTCGTAGTCGAGATCCAGGTAGTGATCGCTGAAGCTGTGATTCTGCTCGGGGTCGAGCACTTCGAGCAGAGCCGCCGCAGGGTCTCCGCGGAAATCGGTCGACATCTTGTCGACCTCGTCGAGGAGAAAGACGGGGTTTTGCGTGCCCACTTTGCGCAGGCTCTGAATGAGCTTGCCCGGCATTGCTCCGATGTACGTGCGCCGATGGCCGCGAATCTCCGCTTCGTCGCGCACGCCGCCTAGGCTGAGGCGCACGAACTTGCGCCCCGTCGCCCGCGCGATGCTCTTGGCGAGGCTCGTCTTGCCCACGCCCGGCGGCCCGACGAAGCAGAGCACAGGCCCCTTGAGCTTCTTCGTGAGTGCCTGCACGGCGAGATACTCGAGAATGCGCTCTTTGATCTTCTTCAGGCCGTAGTGGTCCTCTTCCAGGATCTCTTCGGCCTTGTCGAGGTCGTAGGTCTCTTCGCTCTTTTCGTACCAAGGGAGCGTGATGATCCAATCGATGTAGTTACGAACGACCGTCGCCTCGGCGCTCGTCGGATGCATCATCTTGAGCTTCTTGAGCTCTTTTTTGACCTTCGCGGCGCCTTCCTTGCTCATCCGCTTGGTCTTGAGCGTGTCCTCGATTTCCTGAATCTCGTTTTTGAACTCGTCGCGCTCGCCGCCGCCCAGCTCCTTCTGGATGGCCTGCATCTGCTCGTTTAGGTAATATTCTTTCTGCGTCTTCTCCATCTGCTTCTTGACGCGCGATCGGATCTTCTTCTCCACTTGGAGGATCTCGATCTCGGCCTGCATGAGCTCGTGGAGGCGCTCGAGACGTTTGGAGGCATCGTCGGTTTCGAGAAGCTGCTGCCGATCGGCAAGCTTGATCGTGGGCAGATTGGCGATGATCGTGTCGCTCAGCCGCGCAGGATCGTCGATCGTCTGCACGCTCATCAGCACTTCGGGCTGAACCTTCTTGTTGAGCTTCACGTAGAGCTCGAAGGCGGCCTGAACGCTGCGCATCAAGGCCTCGATCTCGACTCCGCGTGGCCAGATCTCCGGGATCTCTTCGACCTCGACGACGAAGAAGTCGTCGGTCTGCGCGAAGCGCTTGGTGCGAGCCCGGCGTTTGCCCTCGACGAGCACCTTGACCGTGCCGTCGGGCAGGCGCAAAAGCTGCATCACCGTGCCAAGGGTTCCGACGCCGAAGATGTCGTCCGGGTTGGGCTCGTTGGTCTTGGCGTTTCTCTGAGCCGCGAGAAAGATGTCTTTGTCGCGCGCCATCGCGGCGTCGAGCGCATTGATGGAGCGCTCGCGGCCGACGAAGAGCTGCGACACCATGTGCGGAAACACGATGATGTCGCGCAGCGGCAGAAGCGGCACGGTGCGTCTTTTGACGCTGGGCGGTCCTTTGCTCTCCATGTCCTTGCTAAACAGCATCGTGCGAACCTCCAACCCGCACAAGCTCTGCGTCGCCTATCGGTCGACGCGAAGGTCCGGGCTTTAGGGTCTCAGGCCAGCTCAGCTTCCTTTTGGTAAACGATGAGCGGCGGCTCGCGTTTGGTGATGACGTCCTCGTTCACCACAGCCTCTTTGATCCCGCTGCGCGAGGGGATGTCGTACATGATGTCGAGCATGGCGTGCTCGAGAATGGCGCGTAGACCCCGGGCGCCCGATTGCCTCAGAAGGGCCTCTTTGGCGACGGCCTGAAGCGCGCCTTTGGTAAACTTGAGCTTTACGCCGTCCATCTCGAAGAGGCGCTGGTACTGCTTCACGAGGGCATTTTTGGGCTTCGTGAGGATGTCGACCAAGGCATCGTCGTTGAGCTCGTGCAAGGTCGCCAAGACCGGAAGGCGCCCGATGAACTCTGGAATGAGGCCAAACTTGAGCAAGTCTTCGGGCTGCACCTGCTCGAGAAGCTCTCCGAGGCGAAAGTCTTTCTTGCTCTTGATCTCGGCGCCGAAGCCCAACGTCTGCTGACCGGTACGGCGCTGCACGATCTGTTCGAGGCCGACGAAGGCCCCTCCGCAGATGAAGAGGATGTTGGTCGTGTCGACCTGAAGAAAATCCTGCTGCGGGTGCTTGCGTCCGCCTTTGGGTGGCACGTTCGCGATGGTGCCCTCGATGATCTTCAAAAGGGCCTGCTGAACGCCTTCGCCGGACACGTCGCGCGTGATGCTCGGGTTGTCGCCCTTGCGGCTGATCTTGTCGATCTCGTCGATGTAGACGATGCCGCGCTGGGCGCGCTCGACATCGTGATCGGCATTCTGCAGAAGCTGAACGATGATGTTCTCGACGTCCTCGCCGACATATCCGGCCTCGGTCAGCGTCGTCGCGTCGGCGATCGCAAAGGGCACGTTCAGAATCTTCGCGAGCGTCTGAGCGAGAAGCGTCTTGCCGGTGCCCGTCGGTCCGAGCAGCAAGATGTTCGACTTGGCGAGCTCGACGTCGTCTGCGGCGACGCGTGAATCGATGCGCTTGTAGTGGTTGTGGACGGCGACGGCGAGAACCTTCTTCGCGCGCTCTTGGCCAATGACGTAGTCGTCGAGGATGGCCTTGATTTCGGACGGCTTGGGGACCGGCGCGGAGCCCGCGTACGGCTCGTCCTTCTCGACCTCTTCGGCGATGATGTCGTTGCAGAGGCCAATGCACTCGTCGCAAATGTAGACGGTGGGCCCGGCAATGAGCTTTTTAACCTCTTTCTGCGACTTGCCGCAGAAAGAGCAGTTCAGATTGCCGTTCTGGTGATCGTCCCGCCTACGTTCCAATGCTCGCCTCGTGTCCGTTGGGTAGGCCCCGCCACGCGGGACTACCGCGCATTGAGCTTAGACTCACCCCCTGATCGTCGCAAGCTTGTGACTTACCGGCCACATCTGCGCGCTCGCGCCCAAACACCTTCATCGTTCACGGGATGGCTTCTCCGGCGCTTCGCCCTTCTTGCGCGGGGGAAGGACGTCGTCGATGAGGCCGTACTCCTTGGCTTGAGCTGCGCTCAGGTAGAAATCGCGATCGATGTCCTTGATGATGAGATCTCTTGGCTTCGAGGTCGCGTTGGCGAGGATGTCGGTGATGACGTCCTTCATGTGGCGAATTTCGCGCGCCTGGATCTCGATATCCGTGGCTTGGCCGCGCGCCCCGCCCATCGGCTGGTGAATCATCACGCGCGCGTTTGGAAGAGCCATGCGGCGGCCCTTGGTCCCCGCAGCAAGCAGCACGGCCGCCATGGACGCCGCCATGCCGAGGCACGTGGTCGTGACCGGGGCGCGCACGTACTGCATGGTGTCGTAGATCGCCAAACCGCTCGTGACGACGCCGCCGGGGCTATTGATGTAGAGCATGATCTCTTTGTCTGGATCTTCGCTTTCCAGAAAGAGAAATTGGGCAATGATGATGTTGGCCACATCGTCGTTGATCTCAGTCCCGAGAAAGACGATGCGGTCTTTGAGCAGGCGGCTGTAGATGTCCCAGTTGCGTTCGCCGCGATGCGTCGTTTCGACGACCATCGGATAGGGAATCATGGCCCGGGTCAGCCCCGTGCCGCCTTCGGCCCCATAGGCCGCTAGGGTTGCGACCGCCTGGTCACGATTCTTGGGACGCTGAGTCGACATGAGGCCTCCGGTGAAAGTAGCGTTCTACGCGCCCGCGGCGGCTTCGGCCGCCTCACCCACTCGAATGTTGGCTTTGCTCTCTATGACAGTGAGCACTTTGTCCTCGAGAATCATTCCGATGAGGATCTGCCGCTGCTGAGGTGCGTTATATTCGGCTCGCACCTTGGCGACGTTTTTCCCCGAGTCGGCGGCGAGCTCTTCGAGGCCTTTTTGAATATCCTCGTCGCTCACGCCTAGGCCGAGCTTGCGAGCCACGGCGGCCATGAGAAGGCCGGCCCGCACCTTTTTCTCGGCGTCGGCGTGGACGCGACCGTGGACTTTCTCGAAGTCCTCCTTGGTCACGCGCTGGCCCACGCGGCGAGCATTCTGCAAAATCTCCATCTCCATCATTCGACACTGCTGCTCGACGAGCGAAGGCGGCAGGTCGAGAGAGTTTTTCTCGTTGAGCCTTTCGACGATTTGCTCTGCCAGAGCCGATTCGGCTCGGTCCTTGAGCATCTTTTCGAGGCGCGTGTGCACGCTCGCTCGGAGCTCGACCAGGGTCGAAAACGTCCCGACGTCTTTGGCGAACTCGTCGTCGAGCGTGGGTAGGATCCGCTGCTTGAGGTCTTTGACGAGCACGCGAAAGGTGACCGTTTGGCCTGCAAGATCAGGGCGCGGATGAGTCTCGGGGAGCTTCGCGGCGATCTCCACCTCGCCGTCGACCTTGATTCCCGCCAGCCCGCTGTCGAGCTCGGGCAGAATCTGGTTGGATCCGAGATCGAGCTGCACGCCTTCGCCGCCCGCGTCTTTGATCTCTTGCCCCGCGAGAAGGAGCTTGAAGTCGACCGTGAGCACATCGCCCTTCTGGGCGGCCCGCGCAGACTCGGGAGCTTCGAGCCGCGCGTGCTGACGCCTCAGCAGCTCGAGCTGCTCGTCGACAGCGGCATCGGTGGCCGTCTCGGGCGGACGCACCAGCTCCAACCCCTCGTAGACGACTTCGGCGATGTCGGGCTGAACTTCGAACCGCGCCTTGTAGCGAAGAGCGACTCCGGGCTCGAACTTGCCGGCTTCGACCTGCGGCTGGTTGACCGGTTGGACCTGCTTCTCCGAGAGGGCCTTGGGCAGGGTGTCGTTGACGATCGCGCTTACGACGTCGCTCGTGACCTGCGGCCCGTAGAGATGCGCCAGCACCTGCCGCGGAGCCTTGCCCGGACGGAAGCCGCGCACTCGCGCCTTCTTCTGAAGATTTGCATAGGCCTTGTCGACCTCAGCGGCGACCGCGTCGGCGGGCACCTCGACAGCAAGCTCCATGAGGACCGGAGAAATACGAGCCACCTCTATTTGCATCGGGGACGCGGGAAGTTAGTGCCCTGCGCCGGGAACGCAAGGGCGCCGCGGCCGTTTGGCAGCGACGTCAGTCTTCTTCGGGGTCAAGCTCGTCGACCTGGTCATCGAAGAGCAGGTCGCTCGCGTGCAGCATCGTCTCTTGCATCAAGTCGTCGAGCGAGAAGCCAGCCTTGTCGTGAGCTCTCAGCTCCTCGCGCTCGAACTCTTCGATGGTGCGGTAGCTCTTCGGTGAAAGCATGCTCGTAGTCTCCTGTGATGGGTTGTCTGGGGCGGATGCGAGCGCAAAAAAAAGTCGTCGCCTCCACAAGCGCGTGTGGAAACGCGAGAGCGAACGTGCGCGCGCAGTCGAAGGCGCGGCCGGGGGACGTGAGGTCAGAGGTCGAAGCGTCGGCCCGTGGGAGGCCTATTTCTCCGCCCCCTCGCGCGCGGCGAGCCATTGCGCGAGATCGACGACGGTCGTCCGATCGGAAAGAGGCAAAGACAGTCGCGCTCGCGGCTTGGCAGGTGCCCAGAAGTGGCCGACCATGCCGTCTCTCGGATCGGTATCGTCTTGTCTTCCGAGCACTTGAATCAGCCGTTGACGCATTCTGTTCGACCTCATGATGTCCTACATCTACGGACACCGTACTACGCACGAGTCCATGCGAGAAAAAAACGGCTCCGATTTCCCTTTGACCACCGGGCGATGCGTCGCACGACAGTCGGGAGGCGGGTTGCAGTCGCGAGCGGCCGCGGGGTACAGAGGGGGCGCCAGATGACCAAGCCCGGCGCACGCGATCGCGACGCCCCGACGCGCGCCACACGCGTTGTCGCTGTCGTGAATCAAAAGGGCGGCGTGGGAAAAACTACGACGGCCGTGAACCTGGCCGCAAGCGTTGCCGCAGCCGAGCGGCGGACGCTTCTGCTCGATCTCGACCCCCAAGGCAACGCAAGTAGTGGCGTGGGCGTGTCGCCACGGACCGTCGAGCGCAGCGTGTACGACGCCTTGATCGGTCGGGCCTCGCTGCGCGAGACGCTCGTGGCGACAGAGCTCCCTTCCCTGGCCCTCGTTCCGAGCAAGCAGGATCTCGTCGCGGTCGAAGTCGAGCTGGTCGACGACCCGCGACGTTCCTACAAGCTGCGCGACCTTCTGCTGACGCTGCTCGCGGAGGACCCTTTCGAGTACGTCTTCATCGATTGCCCCCCGTCGCTCGGGATTCTCACGATCAACGCCCTTGCGGCCGCCGATACCGTGCTCGTGCCGTTGCAATGCGAGTACTACGCGCTCGAGGGATTGACGTCGCTGATGGCTACCATCGATCGCGTTCGCGGCAGCATCAATCCTCGGCTCGAGGTCGAGGGGGTCGTTTTGACGATGTTCGACCCGAGAAACAATCTCGCCCATCAAGTGGCCGACGAGGTCAAACGCCACTTCTACGTGTTCGAGTCGGTGATCCCTCGCAACGTGCGGCTGAGCGAGGCGCCGTCGCACGGCAAGCCTGCCCTTCTCTACGATGCTCAGTCCAAGGGCGCGCAGGGCTACCTTTCGCTCGCGCGCGAGCTTCTCTCGCGCAACGCCTCCGCCGTCGCTCACCTCCCTAACCAAGCCCCATGAGCGCCCCCGATCCGAAACGAAGGGCGCTCGGCCGGGGGCTCGACGCGCTTCTTCCGGCCCCTGCCCCGGCGCAAGGCTATGGCGACCGAAACGTGTTTAGCTGCCCCATCGAGCGAATCGTGCCGCAGGGTGGCCAGCCGCGGCAGCACTTCGATACCGAGAAGCTCGACGGCCTTGCGGCCAGCATTCGCGAGCACGGCCTGCTCGAGCCGCTGGTGGTCCGGCGGACCGCGGCAACCGACAAGTTCGAGCTCATCGCCGGCGAGCGGCGCTGGCGGGCGCTGCAGCGAGCGGGCGTTCGCGAAGCGCTCGTCGTCGTCAAGGAGGTGAGCGCGAGCAGCGCGTTCGAGCTCGCTCTCATCGAGAACGTCCAGCGCGAAGACCTCAATCCCATCGAGCTGGCCGAGGCCTACGAGCGGTTGATGCGCGACCACGGCTACACGCAAGAGGCGCTCGCCGCGCGTGTCGGCAAGGATCGAACGACGATCGCCAACGTCCTCCGGCTGGTGAAGCTTCCGCCCCGGGTGCGAGCGAGAGTCATCGCGGGCGAGCTCTCCGAAGGCCACGCTCGGGCGCTCTTGGGAGCCGGCGATGCGGCCGCGATCGAGCTGCTTGCCGATCGCGTGGTGCGAGCCGGCCTCAGCGTGCGCGCCACCGAGGCGCTGGTGCGGGCCCGCACGGGGCGCAAGAAGGACGCCGGGGCCGACGGGGGTCCCCGGGCGACCAGCGCCAGCATCCGAGACCTGGAGCTCCGGCTGACGCGAGCTCTCGGCACGCGAGTGAACGTGCGCGATCGCGGCAACAAGGGCGAGGTGGCGATTCCCTACGGCGACCTCGACGCCCTCGATCGAATCCTCGACAAGCTGCTCGGCCGTTAGCCCCTTGGGTCGCACGCCCGCGCGCGCGCGCGGGGCTTGCAGCTCGCCCCTAGGCCACGCCGACGCGTCTGCGCGCGGCTTGCAGCGTGTTCGACAGGAGCATCGCGATGGTCATGGGCCCGACGCCGCCCGGCACGGGCGTGATGAAGCTCGCAACTTCTCGGGCCTCCTCGAAGGCCACGTCTCCCACCATCTTCGCTTTCCCCTCGGCCGTGATGATTCGGTTCTGACCCACGTCGATGACGACGGCTCCCGGCTTGATCCAGTCGCCCCGAACGATCTCGGCCTTGCCGACCGCGGCGACCAGCACGTCCGCTTCGCGGCAGATCGAGGCGAGATCGCGCGTTCGCGAATGCGCGACGGTCACCGTCGCATTGGCCGCGAGCAGCAGCTGCGCCACAGGCTTGCCCACTGTGTTGCTCCGCCCGATGACCACAGCCCTCGCGCCCTCGAGCTTGGCTTCCGCCAGGGCGATGAGACGCATGCAACCGGCCGGCGTGCACGCGACGATCGCGCCGTCGCGGCCGAGCGCGAGCAGCCCGGCGTTGACGGGATGAAAGCCGTCGACGTCCTTGCCTACTTCGATGAGATCGAGGACAGGGACGGCGGCGATGTGCTTGGGCAAGGGCAGCTGAACGAGAATCCCATCGACGCCGGGATCGGCATTGAGAGCTCGAACGAGGGCCTTCAAGTCGTGCTCGGACGTCGACGCCGGCAACGTGTGCAAACGGCCGCGCATCCCCACTTCCTTGGACGCCGCTTCCTTGTTTCTCGTGTAAACGACGCTCGCGGGATCGTCGCCGACCAAGACGACGTCGAGGCCTGGAACCCGCCCGTGCTCGCCACGAAACCGCTCGATCTCGGTTCGTATCTCCGCCCTTACAATCTGGGCCAGAGCCTTTCCGTCGAGAATCCGCGCTGCCATGCGGCGCGAGACTACCGCGCGAATTCGGGCGAGTCATCCGGACTGCGCCGCCCACGCACAGCATGGACGACGGCTGCGAACGCGATGAGGGCGATGCCGATCCCTTGCGAGGTCGACAGCCCCCCAAAGCCACCGCGCTCGTCACGGCGCAAGATCTCCAAAAGAAAGCGCGCCGCGGCATACAAGACCACGAACGAGACAAATACCTGGCCGTCGTAACGTTTGCGGGGCGAGACGAAAAGAAGGCAGAAGGCCGAGATGCCGAGCGAAGCCGCCGCCTCGTAAAGCTGCGTGGGGTGCACGGGCAGGCTCCACATGTTCGCGGACGGCAAAAGGTGGTCTTTGAATTGCTCGTCGCTGGCCGCGCTTCGCCACGGAAAGGCAATGGCCCACGGGAGCGTGCACGTCGCGCCGAAGCAGCACCCCGCGAGCAGGCATCCCATGCGCCCGAAACCGAGTCCCAAGGGGATGGCGACGCCGGCCATATCGGCAGCCTTCCAGAACGGAAACGCGTCGCGCTTGAGGATGAACCAGGCCGCTGCCGAGGCCCCAATCAGGCCTCCGTAGTAGGTCAGCCCGCCCGCCCAGAACTTCGCCCAGGCAAAGCAGTCCGCGTTCTTGGGATGGCAGAGGCTTCGTGCGCTATCCCACGCTCCGTCGTAGTCCGCCGAGAGGCACTCGGACTGGGAGAGCGGCCAATCGACCTGCGACGGCGACGAGCACATATGCACGTAGTCCCAGAAGTGCCCGTCGGCCACGACGTGGAGCAATCGAGCCCCCACGACGCCCGCGAGCAGCATCGCGAGCCCGAGGTCGACGATCACGTCGCCGTTTTCTCCGATTCGCCGAGCCCACAGCACGCCCGCCGCCGTGGCGAAGAGAAACCCCGAGACGAGCAGGACGAAGTACGAGGGGAAGGAGAGCCCGAAGAGTCGAAAGAGGTCGGGGTGCATCCGGCGGCGCTTCGTGCGCGGCTCAGCGATTGACGTCGGCGGGAGGCGACCAGTCCGCCGCCGGCTCGCCCGATTGGGCGGGCGGAATGCGATCGGAAGTGGGTGCCGCGGGACCCCGCTTGCTCCCGAACATGTCGAGAGCCATGAGCCCAACGCCGACGCAAATCGCGACGTCGGCGATGTTGAACGTGGGCCAGTGGCGCTCGAGCTTCGCGTAAGTGATGTGCGCGTCGATGAAGTCAACCACGCGCCCATAGCGGATGCGGTCGATGACGTTGCCGAGCGCACCTCCGAGCACGAGAGGCAGACCCCATTTCAGCGCGAGCTGCGCGGGTGTCAGCCGCCGATAGAGCGACATGATGAACACGATGGCGGCGACCGAGACGAGCAAGAAGAACGGACGACGCACGTTCTCGCTGGTCGTCTGCAGAAGACCCCAAGCTCCTCCTGGGTTTCTCGCCAAAACGAGCGTCAGGTGCCCCTGCCAAACTTCGATCGCGCCCGGGTACTTGCCGAGATGTCGCTCGGCCCACGTCTTGGACAACATGTCTGCCGCGAGAGTCGCGAGGGAGAGCACGGCCAGAAAAACGTATGAAGGGCCAGAGCGTCCCTGGGAGGGCGCCGTCCGCGCCGCGCCAACGGGCACGCCGAGCCTTTCGCCGGGCACCTCCGCCGACAACGCGCGGCTCGCTTCGCCCTCGGAAGACCCTAAAACGCCGGACACATCGCCCCCTGCTTCTGTTGGATTGGCCACGGATGGGTTTTGCCGATCTAGTGAAGGTCGAGTGAGTCGTATAGCGGACCGTGCCCGCGAGCGCTCTTACGGTAGCTTGCCCGTGTACGGAGCATCTGTTTAGTATCCGGCATGCCTTCCCCTCCCTGGTCGCGCGCTGGTGGTGTGGAAGCGGTCGTTGAACGTTGGCTCGCAAGCTCTTGGATAAAGCCATGCTTTTGCGTGGATTCCACCGTCCACGCCGCACCAGGGGCCTTTACCCCGCTGCCAGACGCGCTGGCTCCTGAAGTCGCCCGAGCGCTGCGAGCGCGCGGCATCGAGCGCCTCTACGCCCACCAGACGCGCGCGATTCAGGCGGCCGTCGCGGGTCAGCACGTCGTTATCGCCACGCCGACGGCAAGTGGCAAGAGTGTGGCGTTTCACGCCCCGGTCCTCCAATCGCTGTGCGAAGACCCCAGCGCTCGCGCCATCTACATCTATCCGACCAAGGCGCTGGCGCGAGACCAAGAATCCGGCCTCCTCGAGCTGATGGCGGAGGCAGGCCTCGGTGGCGGCGCGATCGTTTACGACGGCGACACTCCACCCGACGCGAGGCGCGCGGCGCGCGAGCGGGCGCGAGTGGTCCTCACCAACCCCGACATGCTGCACGCCGGCATCCTACCCCACCACGCGGGCTGGTCGCGCACGCTTCAGAACCTCCGAACCGTCGTCGTCGACGAGCTGCACACGTACAGGGGCGTCTTCGGCTCGCACGTGGCCAATGTGCTGAGGCGCCTTCGTCGCGTCGCGGAGTTTCACGGATCTCGACCTCGCCTCATCGGAGCCACCGCCACCATCGGCAACCCCCATGCGCACGCCGCTCGCTTCTTCGGCGTCTCCGAAGCCGACCTCACCGTGGTGACTGAAAACGGGGCGCCTCGAGGAGAGCGACGTCTATTTCTCTACAATCCGCCCGTCGTCAACTCAGAGCTCGGCATCCGCGCGAGCTACCTGAAACAATCGGTGCGCCTCGCGTCGGATCTCGTGCGCGCGCGCGTGCCGACCATCGTGTTCGGGCAATCCAGAAACGCCGTAGAGGTCATGCTCCGGTATCTGCGCGATGCCGTCGCGACCCACGTGCGTCGCACCGACAAGGGGGGAGGAGTCGACCCCTCTCGAATCATGGCGTACCGGGGAGGCTACCTGCCCGCCGAGCGCCGCGACATCGAACGAAGACTGCGCGAAGGCGAGCTTCTTTGCGTCGTGGCGACCAATGCACTCGAGCTCGGAATCGACGTGGGCGAGCTCGATGCCGTGATTTGCGCGGGATACCCGGGCTCGGTCGCCGCGACTTGGCAACGCTTCGGCCGGGCCGGGCGGCGAAACGCGCAGTGTGTTTGCGTGCTCGTCGCTTCGAGCCACCCGCTCGATCAGTACCTTGCCCGAGAGCCTCAATTCTTGCTCGGCGCCCCCATCGAACAGGCCCGCATCGATCCCGACAATACGGAGATCCTCATCCAGCATCTCAAGTGCGCGGCGTTCGAGCTTCCCTTCAGGCGTGGTGAGTCGTTCGGGCTACTCAGCTCGGCCGAAACCACCGAGGCCATGTCGTTTCTCGCGCAGCACAAAGTCGTGCACGAAGCCGCGGGCACGTTTCACTGGGCGGCCGATGCCTACCCCGCCAACGACGTTTCGCTTCGGAGCGTCGGATGGGACAACGTCGTCATCATCGACGTCGCCCGCGATCGCTGCATCGCCGAGCTCGACTGGCATTCGGCCCACACGATGCTGCACGAGCAAGCCATTTATCAACACGACGGCGAGTGCTGGCAGGTCGAGCGATTCGACCGCGACAACCGAAAGGCGTTCGTAAGAACCGTCGAGCCCGACTACTGGACGTCGGCCATGACCTATACGAAGGTCGCGATCCTCGAGGACACGGCGACTGGCCCTGTCCTGGCGGGCGGCTGGACAGGGGGCTTTGGCGAGGTGTGCGTCGTCGAGAAGGTGGTCGGGTATAAGAAGATCAAGTTTTTCACCCACGAGAACGCAGGATACGGCGACGTGCGGCTGCCCGAGATGCAGATGCACACGACAGCCTTCTGGCTCACCCTTCCCGACTGGGCTCGCGCGGAGGCCGTCGTCGATCGGGCCGCCGCCATCGACGGTCTGCGTGGCGTGGGTGCGGCGCTCAAGACCGTGGCGACCCTGGCGCTCATGGCCGACCCTCGCGATCTGGGCACCACGCTGGCTGATCCCGAGCCAGACCCCGAGGTTCCCTCGGCCTACCGCCCCACGTTGTTTCTTTACGAGCACGTCCCAGGAGGCACGGGGCTCGCCGAGCGAATTTGGGAGCAGCGCGAATGGCTGCTCACCCATACCCTCCAGATGATCGAGACGTGTCCCTGCTCGGCGGGTTGCCCGGCGTGCGTGGGCCCCGGTGAGCCGTCTCGCAAGACGATGTCTCTCGCGCTCTTGCGGGGACCTCGGGTCGATCAGGTCGCCACGCGCGATTCACCGTTGACGTGCGCCACGTCGGCATGATCGCCGGTCAAGGCGTCGGGCACAGGTAGGCCGACAAGGCGCATCCATTCAGCCGCTACCCAGGCGGGGCCCACGAGCAGGTAGTACGGGTCGCCGTAGAAGGCGGGCTTGTTGTGCTCGAACGCATAGTGACCGATGTACTGAAGCGCCCATCCGCCTGCGAACAGGCCTCCCGCGAGCGCGGGATTGAAGAAAACGGTCGGGATCGAAAAGACGATCATCGGAATGCCGACCATGTGCGTCAGCTTCGTTCCGAGCTGCGTGTGCTCTTTCTCGTAGAGCCCGACATACTCGCGCAGAGTGTGCCTTGGTCGAGGCAGGATCATGATGCGCACCATGGTAGTCGCGAAGTACCTGGGCGACAACGCGTGCCATCGGCGAGCGCGATCCCTTCAGTGCATCGGCACTGGCCGGATAGGCACCTCCACCAGTAATGGAACGCTCGAACCGGGACCCGATTCGCGCACGACGCGCGCGCACTCCTCGAGCGAGATCCGTCTCGGACCAAATGGCGACTCCTCTGCAGCGTCCGAGTCCATGAGGAGCGTGGGAGTGTCCACTCCGTAGTCGTCCGGATGCCCCGGCAGATCCATGAGCACGTGCCCGAGCTCGTGAGCCAGCGTGAGACTACTTTTTCGCGCTCGTATGCCGGCGCGGTCGAGCACGACGATGTTGCGTAGGCTCGACCGATCGCTCGCGATGAACGACTCGCCAATCCGGCCGCCTCCCCTGAACAGCGGAACGACGACCACTTCGACCGTGGCCGGAGCGCGGTCGTCGATCGCTTTGAGAAGCGTCCTCTCTTCGAGCGTACCCGCCATCGAATCCATGTCCGTGAAATGCTCGAGGCCGTCGGACAGGTCGACGGAACCGATCCGCACGGTCAATGTGGCGTCGGTCGATAGCGGCGCGTTCGGCTCACGGTCGGCGGTCGCCAACGTGCGATCCTTGTGACGAAAGGAAACGTCCACGCTCGGCCCAAGCCCGGGGGTGATCGGCGCGTTCGACGAGACTTGGCAATCCAGGCCCGCACGTTCGGCAGCGCGCGCCATGTCGAGCGCGACGGCACCCGGCGTTTCGCCCGACCGCGTCTTCAACGCTATGGGCTTTCCGTCGACGCGAAGGCGCACTTCGCCGCCGCTTGCAAAGATGCCGAACCCGTCGCCCATGGCGACGAGATGCGGAGGGGGCGGATCGACGACACGAACGTCGAGCGACCCCGGGTCGCCGAAGGTCACGCCGCATTGACCCCAAATCGCAGACGCGGCCCCCAGCTCGCTACGCAAAGCCGCGACAGCGCCCGCGTCGTCACCCCCGATGGCAGGCGCTCCGCCCGCGGCGACACGCAGAACGACCGAGTGCAGCGACGCACGCAGCAGCCCGATGGGCCCAACCGGCGAGCTACGGGGCCCAAGCACACGAATCATCTGGGCCTTGCGGCCCGCATGCCGAAAGACGATCGCTCCGCCTACCACGGCCTTGACGGATCGGTCTTTGACGAGTGCGTGGCCTCGGTCCTGGTCGTCGACCACGAAGCGGAGCGGGGGGCTGGCCCAGCAATGAACATCCCCATGTTCGCTCGGGCACGACGCGGTCGACAGGGCGAGCTTGCCGATCGAATCGAGGCGAACCCCCAGCGCATTGACCGAGTCGACCGATAGGTCAGGGCCTTGCTCCTGTCCCCGACCTTCATCGGCGGAAACGACCACGCGCAGGGCGTCGAAGTCCTCGTAGGGCGCGTCGACCGACCCTTCGATGCGGGTTGGTTGCGTGCGCTCGAGCGAAGCGTGAGAGCGTGCCATGTCGACCGAGGCGCCCCGGCCATCGCGCATGTCGATGCCGCTCACCTTCAACATCACGTGGATGACTCCGCGCCCCTGGGTAGTCGCCGTGAGCTCGACGCGCCCCGGCGATAGACCCTGCCAAAAGCCGCTCGACGGTAGAACGCCACCCCACGGGACCGCGTGGCCCGCGCCTGTGATCACGCGCGCGTGCGCGCCACCGGACACGACCTGCACGCGCGCACCTCCCAGACCGGGAGCCACGGGCCAAACGTCGGCGCGCCCTTGAGGCGGGATATCCGTCTGCTCGCCGTCCGGCACTCCGTTGGCGTCGTCGTCGTCGCGGTCGGCCCAAAGCTCGACCACGACGTCCGTTTCCCCCTGCGCTGCCCAGACCGAGGGACCCGTGGCCACCCCGGCCGAGCTCAAAAATACGCCCGAGAGAACTATTCGAGCCAGCCCCACTGAATCCACCGAAAAGGGGTCTCGGTCAACAATGGCTCACCGCTTCGACCCCCCTTCGAAGCGGCACGGACGAGCGCCCCCCAAGCCACGTTGCCCAACACGCGCGAGGTCATCAACTCATCGGCGACATCACGGGCGAGCGCCCGCATGGTCGAGCCGCGATCGGGTGCAAGCCGCGGAGCGGCGTCCCACAACGCGGCCGCGGCCATGCCCCGAAGCTCCTCGCTCTTGCCGCCTATCGCCGCCTGCGAGAGCGCCTCGCACAGGTCTTCCCGCTCCCAATCGCGAACCAAATAGAACGCCGCGCGAATGCTCGTCTCGTCGGCGAGCGGAAGCGCGCGCACCAGGCCCTCGAGCATGGGCCTGGCGGAGGCGGCTCCGGCTCTGGCCATTCGGAACAAGAAGGTCGTGTCGCGATCCGCGCTCGGGCGATCGGAAAGCCGTGCGACGAGCTCCAGCGTCGGCCGCGTGAGGGGCGGCACGGGGAGCGCGACGCCCCGTGCCATCGCGTCGGTCTCGCGCAAAGCCCACACGACGAGCGACCACGCCGCACGCGAGCTCGCAGGGCCGGAGTCAGCCCGCATTTGAGCCTCCTCGAGTGGGGTGACGTCGCCCGCCCGCACCGCAACTTCGGCCAGAACGAGCCAGCGCCCCAGGTGCCTCTCGGCTCCACGTAGGACGCTCAGGGCCGACCCCACGTGCTTGCCGAGTAGCGGGGTGCGGACGAGCGGCACGAACAGCTCGATGCACATCGAGATGCGATGGCTCTCTTTGATCATCGGCGCCAACTGCGCGAGAAGCGCGCCGTTGGACTCTCCGCGGGCGACCCGCGCGAGCTCCGCACCGAAGGCAAGATGCGACTGACGGCTCGCCGCGATCTTGGCCAGCGGCACGGAGAGCTCCGGGTCGCGGGCGAAGCACGCGGCGCTGAGCGCGGCCGCCCCACCGGCCTCGTCGTCCGACAGCGCGCTTCGAAGAAGCGAAACCGCTTGCCGGTCTTGCGCTTCGGCCAGCGCGCGAAGACCACATATATAGAGCTCGCGGTGAAAGGCGCCGCGACTCAGGAGGACTCCCGTCGCCTCGCCCAGCGACGTTCGGAGCGCCGGGCTAAGCGGCGCGACAGCACGGATCGCACCGGCCAGCTTGCCCTCGCCGACCGAACGGCGCCTGAGCGCCGCCTCTATCTCTTGCTCGAAGCGTAGGCGGGTAGGCTTGTCGAGAAGCTCGGTTCGGGCAAGCTGCGGGCGAACCGTGGGCGCGTCGGCCCGCTCCCGTGCCTTGGCCAAGGGTAAATCGCGCGCTGTAGCCCGGGGGCTCGCCGCTACCGCTTGTGATCCGAGCCGCTTCATCTTCGCCAAGTCGTGTCCCCCAGTCGCCCGTACGCGCAGGTGACGACGACCATATCAGAGGCCGCGGTCCTCTCGGGATCGATCCTCGATAAAAAAGAGCGCTCCCCCGCGCCACGACACGACCGCATCGACGCGGTTTCAAGCATTTGGCGGCTACCCGGCACGTGTGATGCCGAGCCGCACCCTCTCGCCCTCTACGTCGACCTCGCGCACCTCGGCTCCAGGAAAGAGGTCGCCGGTCGAGACATCGACGGCCAGGACTTCGCTTGCCAGCGCCTCGCGATACGCGACGATGACGCGGGCCACACGCTCGCCCCCAAGCACCGAAAGAAGGATGCGGTCGGTATACTCGAGCCCGATCTCCTTGCGAGCCGCTTGGACGCGACTCTGAATCTCGCGCAAGAGCCCGAGATCGCGAAGCTCGTCATCGAGCGTCGTGTCGAAAAACACGGAGCCGACCCGATCGGCCGCGGCGGCGAAGCCGGCCCTGGGCTCGAAGGATACTTCGACGTCGTCGGCGAGGATCTCGACCTCGCCTCGCTTGGCGCTCCCGGCTTTCAAGGCGGCAGCAATGACCTCCAGGTCTCTCGAGTCTGGGGCGGCCCAAGCGCGCTTGAGCTCCTGCGCGAGCCGGCCGAGGCCACGCTGACCGAGGGTGCGAAAGTTCGGCTTGTACCGGGTGATGCCGAAAAGGGCGCGATCGCCGGAGGTGCCGAGCTTTACGTCGAGGACGTTGAGCTCGTCGCGAATCATGTCGATGGCCGTGCGGACGAGATCGTTGTCGCGCTCGTCGTTGAGAACGACGGTGGCCACGCGAAGGGGCTGGCGCACCTTGACCTTCCAGTCCATTCGCGCACGCAACCCCAGGCTCACGAGCTCGCGAACAATCTGGATCTTGCGTGAGAGCCGCACGTCGATGTGCGAATCGTCGACGGCCGGCCAGCTCGCCAAGTGGACGCTGCGCTCTACGGCCACCCCCGCGTGCCCGGCAGGCTCGGCGACGAGGTTCTGCCACATGCCTTCGGCGGCATACGGAGTGAACGGGGCCGTCAGCTTGGCCACGGTCACCAGGCACCCGTGAAGAGTCTCGTAGGCGCTCGCCTTGTCGGCGTCCCACCCCGAGCGCCAGAACCGGGCACGACTGCGCCGCACCCACCAGTTCGAGAGTGCATCCACCAAGGCGACGAGCTTCTGGGCCGCTCCGAAGACGTCGTAGCCGTCCAGCGACGACGTGACTCCCGCCACCGTCAGGGCGAGCTCGCTCGCCATCCAGCGGTCGATCTCGGGTCGATCCGCAGTAAATGGGAGTCGGGCGCGAAGCGGATCGAAGCCATCGATATTGGCGTAGATGGTAAAGAACGAATAAACATTACGAAGCTTCACCGCGAATTCTTTCTGCAACGATCGAACGTTGGAAAGCGAATGACGCGTCGCCGACCAGGGCGGGCTCGCGGCGTAGAAAAACCAGCGGAACGCGTCGGCTCCAGGCGCCGGTCTGGACGGGTCCTCCACCGTCACGCGCGCCTCGAGCGGCAGACGGGGCACTTGCGACGGCATCACGTCGCGCGAGCTCGCGGGCAAGACGCCGAGCGCGGCGCGGTCTTCCGCGTGCAGAGCGATCATGCGTCGGCGCAGGTCCTTTCGCGCGCGCAAGACCACGTCTTTCGCCTCGGCCGGAGCGTCTTGCCTGTAGACGCGAACACGAGCGCCGTCCTCGAGGTCCAGCCCGTCGAGATCCTCGCGCCCGATGAGGGCCACCCCCCTTTGCGCGGCATCGTCGTCGATGACCGCGAAGTCCATGGCGACTTTATCGAGAATGATCTCGGGGGGCGTGTAGTTTCCCTTGCTCTTGCTCTCTTTTTTCCCCTCCTTGTCGCTGACGTGCCCGAGGACGATGCACGTCTTGAAAGGATGCGGAAAAGGCCTCTCGCCGAAGACGAGCGTCGAGACCATGAGAAGCGAATAAAACCAGCCGCGCGTCTGATCGATGGCCTCGCTGATGAAATCCGCTGGAAAGCTCGCTTCGAACCGCCCCTCCGAGCCCGGGGCGTGCGGATAGCCCCACTGAGCGAAGGGCATGCACCCCGAGTCGAACCAGCAGTCGACGACCTCGGGGACTCGCCGCATCGAGGCGCCGCAGTCGCGGCACGGGAACGTGACCTGATCGATCCAGGGCTTGTGAACGATGAGATGCTCGCTGAGCGTCGGATCGGCACGACGCGCAGCGTGAAAGTGGTCGAACGCGTGAGCGTTGCGCTGCTCTATCTCCGCAACGCTCGCCGGCGCGGTCTTGTGACCTGCCTCGCAAACCCAGACGTTGAGCGGCGTCCCCCACCACCTCTCGCGCGAGAGCGCCCAGTCGACGTTGTGGGCCAGAAAGTCGCCGAATCGACCATTCTGGATGTGATCGGGAAACCATTGGACGGCTTGGTTGTTGGCGATGGCCCGGTCGATGACCTCCGTCGTACGAATGTACCAAGCGGGGCGCGCATACTGGATGAGCGGGTCGCTGTCGGCGCGCCAGCAAAAGGGGTAGTCGTGGCGATACGACTCGGCGTGAACGAGCACGCCGCGGTCCTTGAGATCGTGTTGAATCTCCTTGTCGCAGTCCTTGACCCAGCGGCCGGCGTAGCGTTCGAGCACTCGCTTGGCCGGCTTGGCCGGATCCGGAGACTCCACCTCGCCCACGAAGGTCCCATCCGGATTGACGGCGCAGAAGAGCTTGAGAGGAGCGTCGCCCCGAGCGCTCGCGCAAGCCGCGAGCTCGCGCCGAAACACCTCGTGGTCGTCCTCGCCGAACGCGGGAGCGATGTGCACGATCCCTGTGCCCGCATCGAGGGTGACGAAGGGAGCCAGAACCACTCGCCACGCAGCGCGCACGTTCTGCCCCATCGCGATTCGGGGCACAGGGAGCTCGCCCCACTCCTTGAAGACGTCGAAGGGCGGCTCGTACTCCCAGCCTTCGAGATCCTCGCCCTTGAGCTTTCGCTCCACCTCGAGCGCTCCGATTTTCTGCGAGAGCGCTTCGACGAGGGCGTCTGCCACGACCAAGCGGGTCCCGTCCTCGCGCCGAGCGACGACGTACTCGATGTCCGGATGCACCGCCGCGTACATGTTGGACGGGAGCGTCCAGGGCGTGGTCGTCCACACGAGAAGAGAGAGGCGCTCATGCCCCGTCGAGGTCGTTACGGGAAAAGCCACGTAGACGCTCGGGTCGTCGACCGTCCGATACCCCTGCCCCACTTCTCCGGCTGAGAGCGCCGTCCCGCCCTGAGCCCACCACCAAACGACCTTATGCCCCTGGTAGAGCAGGCCCTTTTTGAAAAGCTCGCTCAGCGCCCACCACTCGCTCTCGACGTAAGAGCGGTGATAGGTCACGTACGCATCGCCGAGGTCGACCCAGAAGGCGACCCGCTCGGTCAGCGCTTCCCACTCTCGGGTGTAACGAAAGACCGACTCGATGCATTTCTTGATGAAGGGCTCGACGCCGTAGGCCTCGATCGCGGCGCGCCCGTGAAGACGAAGCTCTTTCTCGACTTCGACCTCGACGGGCAACCCGTGGGTGTCCCACCCGGCTTTGCGCGGAACGCTCCACCCGCGCATCGTCTTGTAGCGGGGGAAGAGGTCTTTGATGACGCGCGTGAGCACGTGCCCGTTGTGCGGCAAGCCATTGGCGGTCGGCGGCCCTTCGAAAAAGACGAATGGGCCGTTTGGCGCCGGCTTCGACAGCGTCGCTTCGAAGATCCTTTCCCTTTGCCAGAAGCGAAGGATCTCTCGCTCTTCTTTGGGAAAATCGAGCTCCGACGGGACCTTCCGGAAAGCCACGGCGCGGCACTCTTAGCACGACGACCGCTGCGTTGAGCGAACCGCCGGAGGTGCGGAGAAGGTCGACGGAGCTACTCGGCGGCGGCGAACGCGTCTTTCGCTTCGAGCTTCTTCACGACGAGCGCGTACGCACCGTCGATGTCCTGAAACCCGTCGAGCTCATCGTCTTCGATCTTGATCTGATACTGCCGCTCGACGGCCGCGACGATTTCGACGCCCATCATCGAGTCGATGCCGAGATCTTTGAACGTCGCTCCGTCCGGGATCTCGTCCTTTTCGGCGATCTCGGCGACCAGCATACGCAGCTGCTCTCTCAAGCCCTCGGTAGACATTTCGCCTCTCTTGCCACAAATGGCCCGCTTCAGGCCAGTCGTTTTTCGACCTCGTCGAGAAGGTCTCGAATCGTTTCGACTCCCGCCAAGGCCTCATCGGGCAACTGAATGCGCAAACGACGCTCCAAAGAGCCGATGATTTCGAGCATTCCCAGCGAATCGATAGCAAGCTGGGCGATGAGCGTTGGCTCCAGCACCGCGTGAAAATCCTTTTCTACGACTTCGGTTGCGGTCTCACAAAACATCGCGAGCAGCGCATCGCGCGTCGGACGCGCCCGATCTCCGTTCACACTCTGCATGTCGGGGGCATTCAATCGCTTTCCTGTTGTCATGTGTCCACAAATCGGGCGCGAAGTAGCCTTCGCGGCGTAAACAATTAGGCACTTGTGCCGGTATCCTTGGTTTCACCTGGCAAGGTCCGTGCTCGCGGTAATGCACCGTCCATGTACATTTGCCGTACGCGCCGTCTCTGGGGCTTGCCGCTCGATGTCCTCGGTAGAGACGAGAGCGGTAGGACCACGACATCGTGCGGTGTCAGGCCGAATTGGGCCGCCACACACGCGCTCGCCGCATCACGAATCGCTTCGGCGTCTTGCCCCGCGCCCTCGCAACAGATGACCAGTTGCTCCTCGCCTAGCCCCGCATGGGCAATTTGTCCCTGAGCATCGACGAAGACGCCGAAGGCCACGACGTTGCCACGACGCACATGTGGCAGCTCGCTCACAGACCATTCGATGTCGCTCGGATAGTAGTTGCGCCCGCGGACGATGATCATGTCCTTGACGCGTCCACAAACGAAGAGCCCGCCTTCGGCGAAGTATCCGAGGTCTCCGGTGTGAAGCCACACGGGCGCGCCAGGCGGGTCACCCGGCAGAGATTTGTACGTCTGGGCGGTGAGCTCGGGATCTTCGAAGTACCCGGGCGTCACGCTCGGACCTCGCACCACGATTTGTCCGACCTGGCGGTCGCCGAGCCTCTGCCCCGCGTCGTCCACAATCGCAATCTCATGGCCAGCGAACGGCCGGCCACAGTCGACAATCTCGATGCCGCGATGCGAGGGCGGTTCAGCCGCCACCGGGCTCGGCGCGCGAGCTTCTCCCCGTGTCAACGCCTGAGGGTCGACGGTGTCCGTGCGAAGCCCGCGCCCGAGGGGGCTGAAGCTTATGGCGAGCGTCGCCTCGGCCATTCCGTAGGAGGGGACGAAGGCTCGCGGGTCGAAGCGGGCGGGCTGCAGGCGCGTGGCGAAGTCACGAAGCGCCTTGGCCTGAATCGGCTCGGCACCGCATCCGGCGACTCGAAGGCACGAGAGGTCGAGCCCGTCGACGTCCTTGTCCTTCAGCCGCTTGGCGACCAGGGCGTAGGCGAAGTTCGGCGCGTACGTGATGGTCGCGCGATGTTGGTGAATCTTGTCGATCCAGAGACGCGGTGTGCGCACGAAGCTCGCTGTCGGGAGAAAGACGCACGGCACGTTGGTAAAAAGCGGCCCCACGACGAAGCCGATGAGCCCCATGTCGTGAAAGAGTGGCAGCCAGCTCAGGCCTTTGTCGAAGGACGGATCGCGGTGAACGCCGTCGATCATGAAGGCTTCGGCGTTGGCCGCGAGGTTGTCGTGGGTCACGATGACGCCCTTTGGCCGTGAAGTGCTGCCGCTCGTGAACTGCAGAAAGGCCACGTCGGTCGGGCAAACGACTCCGTCGAGCGTTGCGCCGGAGCCGACCAGCTCGTCGACCGAGACGAGAGCCCGCAGGTCTGGAACGCGCGGGGCGACCGGCTCGAGAAAAGGTCGGCTCGAGGCGTTCGTGAGAAGAAGCCGCGCCCCTGACGCCCGCGCGATATGCGCGACTGTCTCGTGGTAGCTCTCGACGTTCTTGAACGAGAGCTGCGGGTAAATGGGCACCGGGACGACTCCCGCAAAGAGAGCCCCTAGAAAAGAGAGAACGAACTCTTCCCCGTCCGGCAGGACCAGCGCCAGTCGGTCTCCCTTCGCCAGGCCCAAAGCCCTGAAAGCGCTGCCGCGTCGCTCGGCCTCCTCGGCGAGCGCCTTGAACGTCCACAGTCGCTCGCTTCCGTCGGCGCGCACGAAGACGTACCCACGCACGTCGTCTTGCGCGAGCGAGCGCGCGGCGTCGACAAGGGTTGGCGCGACCTGCCTTTTCGGAATGGACATGCCGGGCGTCCGGCGCTGTAGTGCGCCATGCGCGTGCGCGCAAGCGCCACCGTTCGGAACGCCCACGTTGCTCGCATGCGCAGCCGGGGGCTAAATAGCTCCCCCCCGTGGTCGAGCGCGTATTCGTTACCGGCGTTGGAGTCGTCAGCTCCATAGGGCTCGGGAAAGGCGAGTTCTTTCGCGCGCTGGAGGCTGGTACGAGCGGGATTTCGCCCGTCACGGCGTTCGACGCCGCGCCGCTCGGTCGCGTGCGCGCCGGCGAGGTCAAAGGCTTCAACGCGGGCGACCACCTCACACGCGCGGAGCAAAGGCGCCTCGGACGGTGCTCGGCCATGGCCCTCGCCGCAGCGCGGATGGCCCTGGCCGATGCCGGCCTGGAGGCTTCGGGCGTCGCCGGGCCGCGCACCGCCGTCGTGCTCGGAACGACGATGGGGGAGGCCCGGATCTTGGCCGAGCTCGACCGCGAATGGATTACTGGCGGCACCGACGGCATCGCCCGCGCCCCCGTGTCACGCTACGGCTCGACGCTTCTTTCCATTCATATTGCGCGCGCCGTGGGCGCCCGCGGCATGGTCCTGACGCTCCCTGCTGCCTGCGCCGCGGGCAACTACGCGATCAGCTTCGCCGCTGACCTCATTCGCACCGGACGCGCAGACGTCGTGGTCACCGGCGCCGCCGAGCTTCTTCAGGAGCTGCAATTCAGTGGCTTCGTGCGGCTCGCGGCCATGGCGCCCGACAAGTGCCAGCCCTTCGACCTCAATCGGCAGGGCCTGCTACTCGGCGAAGGGGCGGGCCTGCTCGTGCTCGAAAGCGGCAGCCACGCCGAAGCTCGCGATGCGGACCTCCAAGCGGAGATCGGCAGCTACGGCATCTCGTGCGACGCGTACCACATCACCAGGCCTCATCCGGATGCGTCCGGCAGCATCTCGGCCATGCGGAGCGCCATCGAGCGCTCCGGCCTGCGGGCCGACGACGTCGATTTCATCAACGCGCACGGCACGGGCACCAAGCACAATGACGCCGCCGAATCCAAAGTCGTGCGCGAGGTCTTTGGCGATAGGCGCGTGCCCATTTCCAGCATGAAAAGCATGCTCGGGCACTGCATGGGGGCGGCGAGCGCGCTCGAAGCGATCGGTTGCGTCTTTACCGTTCAGACCGGCATCTATCCTCCGACCATCGGCTACGAGACGCTCGATCCGGAGTGCGATCTCAACGTGGTGGCCAACGTCGCTCACCGCGGCAAGAGCGACGTCGTCATCAATAACTCCTTAGCCTTCGGCGGGTACAACGCCGTGACGGTCTTCGCAAAGCCGGGAGTGCTGCCGCCTCCCGCCCCGAGCAAGGCACGCCCCGAGGCTCTCGCGTGACCCCGCGTGCGGTCACGGGCGTCGGGGTGGTCTCGGCGCTCGGCGTCGGGCGCGAGGCATTCTTCGCGGCGCTCCGAGCGGGCACCCGCGCCTCGCAAAACGCCCACGTCGAGTCGTTCGACGCGTCCAAGTACGAGAGCCCGCGCGTGGCCGAGGTGCGAGACTTCGACGCGGCCCAATATCTCGGGGTGCGCGGAATGCGTACGCTCGACCGGCTTTCCAAGCTCCTGGTCGTGGCGGCGCGCCAGTGTTTGCACGACACGGGGCTCAAGCAGGCCGGAGAATGGGCGGCGCCGGCCGAGGGTGACACGCCCTGGGGCGCGCGCGTCGGCTTGGTCGTCTCCAATGCTTATGGTTCACTCGAGGCGATCACAGAGCTCGATCGGGTCGCTTTGCTCGAGGACCGTCGCTACATCAATCCCTCTCGCTTCCCGCTCACGGTCTCGAACACGGCTGCCGGCTACGCGAGCATCTGGGAGGACTTGCGAGCTCTCAACGTCAGCGTGAGCGACGGCAACTGCGGCGCGCTCGATGCCGTGGCCTGCGCCGACATGCTTCTCGGAGGCGGCCGCGCCGACGTTCTCCTCGTCGGGGGCGCGGAGGCCATGAGCGAGCCGCTGTTCGTCGCGTTTCGGAGGTTCGGCGCCGACTTCGGGCCCTTCGAAGCGGATGGGACGTCGGCGTCCGGCTGCCTCGGCGAAGGCGCGGCGCTCGTGGCCCTCGAAACGCCCGAGGTCGCGCGCGCTCGCGCGGCCCCGGTGCTTGCCGAGATCATCGGCTACGGAACGTCCTTCGCACCGCCGTCGCACCCCGGCTCGCTCCTCTGTGCTGCGCCCGAGGCCCTGACGCAAGCGATTCACGACGCGCTGCTCGACGCGGACCTGCCCAAAGGCGCCGTCGACGTCGTCGTCTCCGGAGTCTCGGGCATGCGGGCGTTCGATCGCGCGGAGCTCGCAGCCATCGAGGCCGCGCTGGGCGACGCACCTTTCGTGGTCGCTCCGAAGCTCGCGCTCGGCGAGACGCTCGGTGCCGGGGGCGCGATGGGCATCGTCTCGGCGCTCGCTTACTTGCGCCATGGCGCCTCGGATTACCGCGTGCGGGGTGAGCCTCGCGGTCCACTTCGCACCGCCCTGGTAACGTCGATGGGCTACTACGGCAACGCTTCGGCGCTCGTCATCCGCTGCGCTTCGGGCTAGAAGGACCGAAGTTTGCATGCCGGCGCGGCCATGGCCCAAGCCGCAACAATGGAGACGTCGTTGAGCTGGATCGAAGTCAAGGCGCACGCGGAGCTCGCGCGGGTGCGCCAGGTGAAAGAGAAAAACCTCTACCCGTACCTTCGTGAATTCGAGACCGGGGGCCTGCACACGCGCATCGGTGGCGCCCCGATCGTCAACTTCAGCTCGAACGACTACCTCGGCCTGACCAACCACCCCAAAGTCAAAGAGGCCGCCAAGCGCGCGGTCGACGAGTTCGCGTGCGGTCTCTCCTCGTCGCGCATGCAGGCCAATACGCGCGAGCACGTGCGCCTCGAAGAGCGCCTCGCCAAGTGGATGGGCTTCGACAGCTGTCTTCTCTTTACGACAGGGTATCAGGCGATGCTCGGTACGATCGTCGCGCTGGCCGACAAGGACACGACGCTCGTGCTCGATGCCTACAGCCATGCGTGCATCCTGGACGGGGCATTTCTCGCCGCCGGGGTTCCGAAGAACGGGCCGGAGATCCGCTTTTTCAATCACAATTCGGCCAAGAGCCTCGAGCGCATCCTCAAGACGCGCGAAAGGCCCAACGCGCTCGTCCTCTGCGAGGGCGTCTATTCGCTCGACGGCGACACGGCCAATCTCAAAGAGTTCGTCGAGATCTGCAACCGGTACGACACCCCACTCATCGTCGACGACGCCCACGGGACTGGGACCATGGGAGCGAGCGGGCGCGGCACGCTCGAAGCTCTCGGCCTCGCAGGGAAAGTCCCGATCGTCGTTTCCACCCTTTCGAAGACGTTCGGGGGCATCGGAGGCCTCCTGCTCGGGCCGGCGGAGGTGGTCGATCACGTCAAGCACAGCGCCAGAAGCTTTCTGTTCAGCGCGTCCTTGCCGGTGCCGATCGTCGCGGCGGCCGCCACCATTCTCGACATTCTCGAGGCCGACGGCCCCAAGCTTCTCTCGGAGCTGCACGACAAGGCGCGTTACTTTCGCGACGGGCTCACCAAGGCAGGCTTCGATCTCGGCGCGAGCAACACGCACATCATGCCCGTGATGTGTCGCGAAGAGCGAAAGACGCTCTTCATGCACGTCGCCTTGCTCGAGTGCGGCATCATGATGGTGCCGATCGTGTATCCGTCGGTGAAGTTCGGCGAGGAGCGGTTGCGCGTCAATGTCACGCGCGGCCACACCCGTGAGGACCTCGATCGCGCCCTCGAGCTGCTCAAGGTGTACGGCGAGGCCTTCTTCGTGCAGTCGGGAGAAGAGATCGGCCCGCTCGAAGACTGAACTGCCTGGCGTGGCCACGTGACCCGAGTCTGATCTTCATCAGAACCGCTTCGCGCGCCGGGAGTCCGAAAAGGGTCCCCCCAGGGTTCTCCTTTCGGGTGCCATGTTTATCGACATTCGTGCTACCTGGTCAGGCCTCGATGGCGCTCCGGTCGTTCTCGTGGCCACCCATCGCGGCCTTCTTCGTCGCGCTTTCGTTTGACGAGCGCGCTCTCGCGATGTCGCCACCCGACGCGATGGCTCCGGCAGGCGGCCAGCCGGACACGAAACCGCCCGAACCTGAGCGCGCCCCCGTTCAAACCGTCATCGTGGTCGGAAAGAAGAGGTACGGCGCCTCCAATCTCGAGCCGGAGAGCCTCGCCGCCTCGGACTCGACAACGGGCCAAGCCGAGCTCGGCTTGCGTCCGCGCCTGCGCGCGGAGAACGTCCTCGAAGCAGTCCCGGGTCTCTTCACCGTACAGCACGCCGGGGGGGGCAAGGCGCAGCAGTACTTCATGCGCGGCTTCGACCTCGATCACGGGACCGACCTCGCGTTCTTCGTCGACGGCGCGCCGGTCAACGCGGTGAGCCACGCTCATGGGCAGGGCTTCTCGGACCTGCATTTCATCATCCCCGAGGTCGTCGACACGCTCGAGTCGACCAAGGGGCCCTACTCGGCGCGCGTCGGCGATTTCGCGACGGCCGGCTCGGTCACGTTTCACATGGCCGATCACCTGAGCGAGAACGTCGGTCGGGTGGAGTTGGGGCCCGATGGCCACAAGCGCGCGGTCGCCGCGATGTCGCCTGACCTCGGCGAAGATTGGCGTGCGGTCGCCGCCGTCGAGCTTTTCAACGAGGACGGTCCGTTCATCCACCCGGAGGGTTACGATCGCCTCAACGCTTACGCGAAGGTCACGCGCGTGCTCGACGAGAAGACCGAGCTCTCGCTCATGCTCACGGCCTACGGCGGGACGTGGAACATGTCTGGCGTGCTCCCGGCGCGAGCCGTCTGTGGTGAGGGGGACGGCACTCCCACGCCCGCGCTCTACGCCGGATCGCACTGCTTGAGCCGCTGGGACTCGGTCGATCCGAGCCAAGGTGGCGCCACCCAGCGCCTGATGGCGCTCATCTCGTACCGGCGGCAAATCGAGCGAGGCGACATCGAGGCCGCCGCGTACGCGGTACACTCGAACCTCCAGCTCTTTCCGAACGACGGGATCGCCGCGTCGTTTCAACCCGCCGGAATGCAGTATGGGTCTCAGGTCGAGCAGGACGACATGCGCACCCAGATGGGAGCCAATCTGCGCTTCTCTCGGAGGTACGACGTCGCGGGCTTCGACGTGCGCACGACCGCGGGGCTGCAGCTTCGCGACGACGTGATCGACGCCGAGCTTCATCGAACCGAGCGGCGCCAAAGGCTCGACGGCATGCCGGGGATCCCGGGGCCGATTTACGACGGGACGCTCAACGAGAGTGAGCTCGGCGCGTACGCCGAAGCGGATTGGCACGTTACGCGGTGGCTTCGCTTCGTCCTTGCCGGTCGTGAAGACCGCGTCGATGTCGCGCTAAGCAACGAGAGCGCGACGGCCGTCAATCAAACCTCGGGATACAAGGGGGCGTCGCAGTTCTCTCCGAAGGGTACCGTGGCTGCCTATCCCGTCAGCTGGCTCGACCTCTTCGCCAACTACGGTCGAGGCTTCCACACCAACGATGCGCGCTCGGTTCTCGTGGGGACGATTGGCGGCGTGCAGCCGACTCTCATCGCTACGGCAATCGGCTATGAGGTGGGGGCGACCATTCGTCCCGCGGAGCGGCTTTCGATCACGGCTGTCGCATTCCTCCTCGATCTCACCGAAGAGCTTACGGTCGACGGCGACACGGACTCCACCACTCCAACCGGCCCGACGCGTCGCTACGGAGGTGAATTCGTGGGTCGCTATCAGCTCGGCCACGGCCTCTTCGCGGACGCCACTCTGACGCTCGCGCACGCGCGCTACACCGATGCCGCGGATGTGAACGCCGGTCGCGCGTACGTGGCATTGGCCCCGACTCGAGCTTTCAGCGCAGGCATCGGGGCGCGAGAGCCGCTCGGGCCCTTCACGGTCGTCGCGTCGGCCTTCGTGCGGTCCATGGCCGACCGTCCTGCGACCCAGGACGGCACTCTGATTGCCACTGGATATACGCTCTTCAATGCTCAAGCCGGACTTCGCTGGAGAAACCTCGAGGTCGGCGCGGACGTGCTCAACATCGGCAACGCCACGTGGCGCGAGGGGCAGTTTGCCGTCAATTCGCGACTACCCGGCGAGGGGCCGAATCCGCCCATCGGCATGAGCTTCACACCCGGGATCCCGCGCGAGGTCATCGCGCACGGCGTCCTTTACTGGTGAGCCGGCCCCTATGCACTCGACGAACCCGTCGCCTATCGCTCGCATGGCGCTTTGGACCTCGTTTGCGTCCCTCCTGGCTCTAGAAGGCTGCACCGTCGCGACCGCCGATAACTTCACGAATCCGCCGCCAGGCCCTCCCCCGACCTGCACGCAGGTGCCGGCGCTCCCGGGATGTACCGACGGCTCGCTTTCCTATTCATGCACGAGGGACCGACCCGACGACGGCGACACGAACCTCGTCTGCGACGACGGTACCCCAGGCGTTGGCTTCGAGGGCGGCGTCCCTACCCTCTTCTGCTGCGCGCCGTACGGACAGTGGGCGAGCGAGTGCGTCCCGGCGACGGCCGTTCCGGGATGCGGCGCGGAGTCGCTCGGGTTCTCATGCTCCGGCGAGGTGTCGCCCGACCAAGTCGACACGTCGCTGGTCTGCAGCCAGGCCATCCCGGGCTCCGGCAACAGAAACGACTATTGCTGCATTTCGTTCAATCAGGCGTCCGGCACGTGCCGCTGCACTTCCTTGGACGCGGAGACAGGCACGTGCGGAGGGGCGGCAGTCGCGGGGTGCTCCGGAGCCGCGATCGCATTCACCTGCGCCAGCGGACACGCCCCGGGCGAGGTAAACCCGCTTCTCGCCTGCAGCATGCCCGAGGGCGGGAGCGAGAGCGCCTACTGCTGCCAGACCCCGTAGGCCGCTGCCGCGCATCTTGCGTCAGCTGGCCACGTGCCAAACACGCCAAACGCACCAAACGAATCCCGCCACGGCGATGGCACCGCTCAAGATCGGTACGCCCCAAGCTCGGAACGCCGGGAGGCGCCGTGCCCCAACGACGAGTGGCAGCACAATCGCCAGCACGGCGAGCTGGCCAAGCTCCACCCCGAGATTGAACGCGAGGAGCGCCGCCGGGATCTTGGCGCGCGGCAAATCGAGACTCTGCAACGCTCCAGCAAAGCCGAATCCGTGCACCAGACCGAACGCAAACGTGATGCGCCATCGCTTGGCAGGGTCGGGAGAAAAGAGGTTCTCCACCCCGACGTACGCGACAGAGAGGGCGATGGCGGGCTCGACGATCGAGGGTGGGAGGGACACCGCGCCAAGGGCAGACAATCCGAGCGTGATCGAATGGGCCAATGTGAAGGCTGAAATGACGCCCACGAGTGAGCGAGCGCGCCCTCCGACGAGCAGCAAGCCGAAAAGAAACGCCAGGTGGTCATAGCCGGTCCAGATATGGGTGACTCCGGTCCAAACCATCGCCCAGAACGGGACGGCCGTGGCGACGGCACCGCCGGCGTCCAATTCGATGCTTTCTTTGGCGCGGACCAGAACGTACGACGTCTCGTGACCGCTCGCGCTCACGGTCGCTACGTGGCGGTGGCTCGACGAAAATAGGTCGATAAAACGGCAGTCGATCCCAAGAACGTGGGGAGCGTGATCGCACTCGAAAGAGCCCGTAGCGCGCACTGCGTCATTTTGGGTGGCCTCGGCGTACTCGAGACCCGGCGCGCATAGAACTCCGTCCGCGCGAACGCTCACGCCTTCCACGAGCGCACGGTCGATGGAGTCACGCGCCAAGCCGATCTCGCTCGGTGAGATGCGTCCGTCGTCGTTTGCGTCGACCCCATCGAGAGCGGTCGCAAGCTCGGAGCCCGAGAAGACCAACGTGACTCTTACTGTGCGCCCCGCGACGCGGTATTCGCCTCGAGACAGACCGACCGCGTGCGCATGCGCGCGCCCGTCCAGCATCACGAGCAAGCAGCCGACGAGAACCGCGAGAACGCGGGGAGCGTGCCCCCGTCGATGGCTACAGGGCGCCGTCGGCACCTGTGTCGGTGACAATCGCGTCGGTGACGACCGCGTCGGTGACGACCGCGTCGGTGACGACCGCGTCGGTGACGATCGCGTCAGTGACTACCGCGTCGGTGACTACCGCGTCGGTGACTACCGCGTCGGTGACTACTGCGTCCGTGGCGACCGCATCGGTGGCGACCGCATCGGTGGCGACCGCATCGGTGGCGACCGCGTCGGTCGCTGCCGCTTCCGCCGCACCATCGGCCACGGTGCCGTCGGGCTTCGCGCCACTATCGACGGCGGGGACCGAAGATGAATTGTCGTCGCCATTACCGCAGCCGACGAGCGCGACGCCAGCAAGCATCACCAGGGCAGTTGTCGAAGCTACACGCACAAGGAGAAGTGATTTTTTCATATTCGTCGTCCTCTTGGTGGGCCTCGCGGGTGCTGGCCCAAGTCAACACAATCGCAACGCTAGGTGGTTTACCGAGCAAGCTTCGCGGCAGACCTTACACTGGTTTCGCCAGAAAGTGTCGCGCTCAGGTTTCGCGAGCCCTCGCTCTAGGTTCGCCGATACGCGCCGACCCCGAGCAAGGTATCGAGCGGAACAAACTTCAGGCCCGCCGCACGAATCTCGTCGATGATTCGCGGTAGCGCGGCCAGCGTCGCCTGGCGGCCCTTCGGTCCCAGCGGGTTCGAGCCGTCGTGCATCTGCACGATTCCTCCCGGCCTGACGCGCGAAGCAATCCGCCGGACGATCTTGTCGGCGTCGGTCTCCACCGCGTCGAAGCCGCGCACCTGCCACCCAATTGCCGAGAACCCCATCTCTCGGACTACGTCGCCAAGAGCAGGGTTTTTGAAACCCTGCGGCGACCTGAAGAAGACTGGCTCCTTGCCGATCGCGGCACCGATGGCGGCGTTGCATGAGGCAAGCTCGCGTCGAATGGCCGGCCAGAGTTGGAAGTGGAACCCGGGGCCATGCCGGTCGGTGTGATTGCCGACGATGTGCCCCGCCGCATCAATCTGCGCGACGAGATCCGGCCGGGTCCGCGCGCGGATCCCGATGACGAAGAACGTCGCCGGCACGCTCTTGGCGCGCAATATCTCGAGCACCTGCGGGGTAAACTCGGGGTCAGGCCCATCGTCGAACGTCAAGGCGACGGCGTCGACCGGCTTTGGCGCGCGCCAAAGCGTGGGGACCCACAAGCCCCCGTTCACGTCGAAGACTTGCCAAGCAAGCAGGGCAACGAAGGCCAAGGCAACCCCGAGGGCCACAATTCCTGGCACCGACCCCAGCCCAAGCCAAACCGCGGCCGCAAGAGCAAGCACGATCGGAACCTTGAGGACCAGCGATCGGATCATCGGGAGAAACCGCCAGGACGCCAGGAGCGCCAGGGGAGAGACGACGCAGCCCGAAGGTGAGATTCGCCATATCTCAAATCTCTCAAATTCTGGCGCCCCCGGCGTCCTGGCGGTTTTCTCCCCCGTCGTTGCGCGCGAACCGGCGCAACGCCGTTCACGAGCCGCTCCAGAAATCGTAGAAGTTGAACCAGTTGTCCGGCGCGCGGCGCACGTAGTGCTCGAGCCGCGTCGCGAACTTCTGAGCGTACGCGCGCAAGGCTTCGTCGCGGCCAGACCGCGGCAGCTGAATTTCTTCTTCGAAAGGCTCGCAGAAAAGGTCGTACCGATTGGGCGTTTGGTAAAGACCGAAGGTGAGATACACGGGACACTTCACGAGCGCCGCGAGCAGGTAGGGCCCGGTTGGGAACCGGGCTTTTTGACCGAGAAAATCGACTTCCGCGGTGCGCTCGCCCTGCCCCACACGGTCGGCCAAGATGGCCACACGGTCCCCTTTTCGCAGCGTCTCGCGAATGCGCAGCATGAAATCCACGCCTTCGCCCTTGGCAATCAGCCGCGCGTTCGACCGCGGGCTGAGCTTGGCCAGCGCGGCGTTGATCATGCGAGCGTTCCGGAACTGTCCGACGAAGTGGATGCCGAGGCCCTCGCGATCGGCTTGCATGCGCATCGCCTCGAAGCTGCCGTGGTGGGCGCCGAGCAATAGGGCGCCCCGTCGCGACGCCCCCAGCTCTTCGAGGTGCCGGTAGCCGGTGCGTGTCACATCGAAGTAGCGGGTTTTCCCCGAGACGATGAAGACTCGGTCGAGGGCCACTTCGGCAAATCGAAGGACGTGGGCATAGACCATGGCAAAAGTAGCGTGGCCGTGGAGCCGCTCGAGATACTGGCGCGAGAAGCGCCGCACGGAGGGGCGCGCGAGGACGTAATAGGCAGCGACAGCGCGCATCACGAGCCGCGCGGGCCCCCGACCGAGCGCGGTCGCGAGCCAGACCACGAAGCGAATCCCCGCCACCGATCCGCGCTCGGCAACACTCAGCCACCCCGTCGGCGCCGCGTCCTCGGTCGCAGTCAAAGCAACCATCGAATCGCTCGCCATGGGGCGCGCACGATCGCACCCACGACCATTCGCGTATGCATCCAGGTAATGAGAAGGTTATCTCGACCCATGCGAAAATGGCTCACGCCGCCTTCGCCCCTCGAAAGATACCGTACGCGCGTCGGCAGATTGATGACCTCGGCGCCGGCCCACACCATGCGCACGGCAATCTCCGGGTCGAAGTCCATCGCGTTGCCCCATGCTCGGGCGCGCAGGGCGAGATCGAGCGGGTAAACGCGGAAGCCGCAGAGAGGGTCGGCGATGACGCGGCCAAAGGTCTCGACGGCGCACCACATCTGGGAAATCTTGCGCCCCCAGAGCCGGGAGCGAGGCGCCGTCGCGTCGAAGACGGGAGCTCCGAGGACCAGGGCCGCCGGATTGGAGCGGGCCACCTCGAGAAAGCGGGGCACGTCTTCGGCAGCGTGTTGCCCGTCTGCGTCGAGCTGGATGGCGTGCGTGCAGCCGAGCTGGCGAGCCTGCGCGAAGCCGGCCTTCACGGCCGCCCCTTTCCCACCATTTTTGGACCGCACGACCGTGTGCGCGAGAGATTCCCGCGCGAGCGCTTCGACTACGCTTCGCCCCTCTGGACCGCTGCCGTCATCGACCACGACGACGACGTCCACGTAACCCCGCACGCTTTCGACCACCGCGCGAAGCGTGAGCGGGTTGTCGTAGGTGGGCACGAGAGCGCACGCCCGAAAGGGGCGATCCATCGTCGACTAGACCTCGAAGTGCAGGGTACCCGAGCTACAGCGCTCGGTGCCGCATCGAACGTCGAAGTCGACCCGCTCGCGATCGGGCCGAGTGATCTGAAGGACGAGGTCATCGCCTGGCCGAATGGGGCGCTTGAATCGGAGCCGCGTCACCCGCCGAATACGGCCGAGCTCGGGCCACGTGATCGCGATCTGGCGGGCCACGAGCACCTCGACCTGCACGACCCCGGGCAAAATCGCGTGGCCGTTGAAATGCCCTTCGAAGTACGCAAGGTTGGCGGGGACGTGCACGTCGAAGGAGCCTGGGGTTCCGTCTCGGGGACGCGGCTCGAAGCGGCGCACCTTCGGGTCTGGCGAGGTCTGCGGAGTGAAAAATGCGCGCGTCATCTGACGGGCCCTGACGGCGGCCGCGGACTTGCCAAAGCGAAGTGTGCGTGTTCCATATTCGACCGCAGCGACGAGTCCCACCAGCGCGTAGGACAGGCCCCCGGCGTAGGCCGCCCAGACCTTGACCGGTGCAAATAGTGCCAGGGCGGCCGTCACCCCGCCGTTTAGCACGAAAAAAGCACACCAGACGATGGTGACAGCCCGACAATAGGCGATCTGCGCGGGGCTGAGATCGTCCTCTTGGGCGCGCGCGAAGCGCTCAGCCACGGGAATACTTCCCAGCGACGATCCGAACTGAGCCAAGAGCACGATGTTGGTCAGCACCGGCAGAGCCAGGACGAACCGCCGGTCGTCGCACCAAGCTCCCACGAGCAGTAGCGCCCCGATCGACAGCGGAATGCGAGCCATGACGAGCGCGTGCTCGCGTTTCTTTCCTTGAATGCGCAAGACGAGCGACATCGTCACGAGGACGGCGAGCCCGACGCTGAGCGGCCGAACGCTCACGCGCCCGAGCGCGAAGTACACGCACGCCGGATACGCGACGAGCAGAAGCGCTCCGAGCGCTCGAACAGCCTTTTCTACGGAGCCTGCTCGCGCCGCATCAGCCGGCATGAGCGGTGAGCATGCGCTCGATGAGCTCGACGACGTCTCGCACGGTCCGAACCTCACGAAGCCGTGACTCGTCGACTCGCTTTCCGGTCAGGTCCTGGAGCCTTACGGCAAGATCGATGGCGTCGATGCTGTCGAGATCCAGGTCATCTCGCAAACGCGAGTCTTCCGTGATCGCGCTGACGTCCAGGCTGAACATCTCCGCGAGGTTCTTTTGCACCTCAGTGAAAATCTCGTCTCGCGTCATGGGGTGGCTGCGGGAGCCGAATAGCGACCTTTCGACGCGTCAGCCACTAGCGCAAGGTCCCCAAGGGGGAGGCGCCTGCGAAACAAGGCTTCGGTGTCCCTGCAGAACGCTCGACCGTTTGCCGGAGGAAGCATGACCTCAGCGGGCTCGAGGCGCAGCCGCGCGACTCTTTCCGGATGCTTCCAGATTGGCAGCCCCTTGGAAAGCGCCGGAGGGTCACACGTGACGAGCATCGGCCAGAGAGGCACCTGCGACCGCGCGGCCACCTCGAACGCGCCGCGCCGGAACGGGCGCAGCCCAAGCGGAGGCGAACGCGTCCCTTCGGGAAAGAAAAGAACAGCCATGCCCGCCTCGAGGCGTCGACGAACCTCATCGAGAGCTTCGGCGCCCGAAATGCCCTCGGCCTCGCCCGCCGGTACGTGCCCGCACGTGCGCAGCAGCCGACCGACGAAGACGCTTCGCATCAAGGTCTCTTTGACGATGCAGCAGACATCGTCGTAGGTCGAAAGAATGGCGGTAACATCGACCAGAGTAGGGTGGTTGGCCACGATGACCAGGGCCCCTGGGGGGCGCGCCGTAGCTCCCCCCACGACCCGCAGCTCTACGAGCGTGAGCACCTCCATGTACCCGTGGAACGCCTGATAGGCGCGCTTGACGATGCGCTGACATATGCGCCACCGCCGCGCCTCATCTCGATAGACGAGGATGAGAACGGGGCAAAGCGTCCAAGCAAGAAGCGCTCCGCCCATCCAGAACCAGAAAAAAGCGCTCGCCACGAGGCACGCGCGAAACACTTGGAGCAAGCCTCGCACCACGACGCAAACCTCCCCGGAGCGTGCCTTTCGCCCGACGAGACGTCAACGCCAATCCCCGAGCCGTCGGCGGCAACCTCGAGGATCGATTGAAGAGCCGCTGAAAATCGGCTAGCTGGCGCGGCTCTCCATGCATGAGCGCGACCCTCGAGCTGTGGCCAGCGTCTCGCGCGCACTGCCGCGCCTCGTGGACGTCGTCCCGCACCGGCCTCCGATGCTCTTGCTCGACGAGGTGGTCGCGTGGGACGCAAATCGGGTCGAGTGCCGAGTCGTATTGCGAAGCGATTCGCCCTTCGTGGAAGCCGGCCGCGTGGCTTCGACTCTCGCGATCGAGTACATGGCCCAGTGCATCGCTGTCTTCGTCGGCCTCGAGGCGCACCAGCGCGGCGAGCCGATCCCGCTTGGCTACCTGGTCGGAGCGCGCGACATTTCGCTAGCGCCGGGCGGCTTTCGGGTCGGCGATGTCCTCACGGTGGAGGCGGTGCCCATCTGGGGGGGCCAAACCCTCGGAAGCTTTCAGTGCAAAGTCGACCGGGTGGGTGAAGTGGTCGCCCAAGGTTCTCTGAATGTCTACAGAGGCGCGCTCGGGGAGCTTGCGCGGTCGTGAAGCCTCGCGCCCTCGTGACAGGAGCCAGCCGCGGCATCGGCGCTGCCGTGGCTCAAGCGCTCGCGGCCGCCGGGCATCCGGTCATTGTCAATTTCGTCCGCGACCACGAGGCCGCGAGCCGCGTCAAGTCGCGCATCGAAGCCGCGGGCGGGGCGGCAACCCTCGCGCGCTTCGACGTCTCGAGCGCCGAGGAAAGCGAGCGAGCGATAAAGGCGCTTCTCGAAGACCCCTCCCCCATCGGCGTTCTGGTCAACAACGCGGGGGTCGTCGACGATGCGCCCTTTCCGGCGCTCGGCCGCGCCGCGTGGGAGTCGGTCACGCGTACGACGATCGACGGCTTTTACAACGTGACCCAACCCCTGGTCATGCCGATGGTGCGGGCGCGATGGGGCCGCATCGTCAACGTGTCGAGCGTCTCGGGGGTCGTGGGTAGCCGCGGGCAGGTCAACTATTCGGCCGCCAAGGCCGGCCTCATCGGAGCCACCCGCTCGCTGGCCCAGGAGCTTGCCAAGCGAAACGTGACCGTGAACGCCATCGCGCCGGGGTTTATCGACACCGACATGGTCAAAGGCGCGCACGTCGATGAGCTGCTTCGCCTCGTGCCGATGCGGCGCTTCGGCACGGCGACCGAGGTCGCGAGCCTCGTGGCCTACCTCGTCAGCGACGCTGCGGCCTACATCACCGGCCAAGTCATCGGCATCAACGGGGGAATCGCGTGACGAGCGGGCGACCGGGTAGCCGCCGTGTCGTCGTCACGGGGATGGGTCTCGCCACTCCGATTGGCAGCGATCTTCGGGCGGTCTCGAACGCGCTTCGAACCGATCGCCACGGCATCCGCATCAAACCGGAATGGGCCCAGATTCGGGATCTGGACACGCGCCTCGCGGCCGAGGTGCTCGACGTGGACCTCACGGGGTATCCGCGGAAAAAGTCGCGGACCATGGGGCGCGTGGCGCTGCTGGCGACGTACGCGACCGAGCAGGCGGTCGCCGAAGCCGGCCTCGACGAGGAAACGCTCTCGTCGGGCAAAGTGGGGCTCGCTTACGGAAGCACGCATGGCTCTTCGTCCGAGTTCGAGGGTTGGTGTCGCACCCTCTTCAAGAATGGGGGCATGACGGGGCTGGCTTCCACGACCTATCTCAAGTTCATGAGCCATACATGTGCCGCCAACCTGGCTCTCTTTTACGGCATTCGCGGCCGCGTCGTGACCACGTGCTCGGCTTGCGCCAGCGCCAGCCAGGCTATCGGCTACGGCTCGGAGATGGTGCGCGCGGGCCTGGCCGAGGTCATGATCTGCGGCGGCGCGGAAGAGATGCACTTTACGCACGCGGGCGTCTTCGGAATCATGTTCGCGACCTCGCGCGCCTATAACGATCGTCCCAGCGAAAGCCCGCGCCCCTTCGACGCCAAACGCGACGGACTGGTGATCGGCGAGGGCGCGGGAACGCTCGTGCTCGAAAGCTACGATCGCGCCCGCGCCCGAGGGGCGCACATTCATGCCGAGATCCTCGGTTACGGAACCAATTGCGACGGGACGCACGTTACCTCTCCGTCCGTGAGCGGGATGGCCGACGCCATGCGGCTCGCCCTGCGTGATGCGGAGCTTTCGCCCGACCAGATCGAGTACGTAAACGCACACGCGACAGCGACTGATGTCGGCGATATCGCCGAGAGCCACGCGATGTTCGAAGTATTGGGAGGCAAGGTGCCGGTGAGCTCGACCAAGGGCTTCACCGCCCACACGCTCGGGGCGTGCGGGGCCATCGAGGCCGCTTTCTGCATCGCCATGATGAACGAAGGGTGGCTGGCGCCCAACCGGACGCTGACGGAGGTCGACCCCCGCTGCGCGTCGCTCGACTACATCGGCCGTGCTCCCAGAGACACACGCACGTCGGTCGTAATGACCAATAATTTCGCATTCGGAGGCATCAATACCTCACTCATTCTCGGGCGCGTCTGAGGCTCCGCGACAATCGCTTCGGGCAAGAGCGCCAAGACCCCGGAGGGCCCTTCAAAGCGGCTTGTGGCTGAGGGTGGTGATGTCGAGTCGATACCCGTACCACCCGTTGGTGAGAACCACGTGGTGGGGGTGGCCTTCGCCTTCGCCCATGCCGCCGTCGTAGTCGACGACGATCTTTCCGGGCGGGCGCGCGTCGCGTCGGGAAAAGGTTCGCTGCAGCAGGCGACCCTCGTGCCAGCGCTCGGCGATGACTTCGTTCGTCCCCGAGATGGCGCGCTCGCCCTCGGTCGCGGGTCCCTCCCCGCCGGGCGCCGAGGCTTGGAAAAAGACCCGATGGACGTCGATGAGCATGTAGCGTGGCGGAAACGGTAGAGCGGTTCCCACGAACGTTTGAAACGACACGTCGGCGCCTTTCTGCGTGACCACGAACGCGCGGGTGCCAAACGGGGTCAGACCCAGGAGCGTGAGCTCGTCGCCGCGCTTCTGGAGGACCGCATCGAAACCGAATGACTGACTCCCATAGCTCGCGACGATTCTCTGGCGATCGAAGAAGTCGTCGGCGCGGTCGCTGGGAAAGTCGAGCGGCCCGGAGTACGGCGGCGCTGCGGGCGCCTGCGATGACCTGCCCGCGCACCCGACGAGAAGCGTGACGACCCCGACGAGCCCGAGAGTGGCGTGGGTCATTCGCTCGGTCTCTCACGCAAGAGGACCAGCGCGGCCGGAGCAAACACGACGCTCAGCAGCGTCCCCAGCCCCGCGGTGATTCCAAGCGCCGCCAGCGCGGGATTCCGGCTCATCCCGAGAAGGCCGAACGAGAGGACCGTGGAGAGCATCGCGACGATGAGGCTCACGAGCGTCGCGCCGAGCTCCTCGGGGTGGTCGCGGCTCTCCACGACGAAAATGGCGTAGTCGGCCCCCATGCTCAGCACCATGAGCACCCCGACCAGGTGCATCAGATTGAGGGGCGTGCCCAAAAGCGCCAAAAGGGCCAGCGTGGTCGCCACCGCAAGCACGGCGGGTAGGAACGCGGCCAAGCTCAAGCGGACCCGACGATACCGAAGATGCACGATGAGAAAGACGACCACGAGGCCCACCGCGATCATCTCGAGCGTTCGCGTTCGGATGCGCCCGTAGGCGTCTTGAAGAAAGGCGCGCTGATCGAGGACGAAAACGTCGTGGAGATCGCCCAGGCGCGCCGCGATCGTCGCCAGGTCGCGCACGCCGCCCAGCGTCGTCACCAGAGCCACGTCGCTGCCCGCCGCGACCCGAAAGGGCCGCACGAAGTCGGCGAGCGGAGACTGCCTGAGGTCTTCGAGGGTCAGCGGCCCAGGACCGGCGGCCGCGTAGCTCTCACCCAGGGATCGAAACGCCGAGGGCACGAAACCCTCGTCGGCCAGCGCGGCTTCGAAACGGGTGGACAACGTCGGGTCGCGCGTAAACATCACGTGCGAGCGACGCTGCAGATCGGCCGACCAAACCAGGTCATGCACCGAATGGAACGTCTCGAGCTCGCCCGCGCTCACGGCCGCCCTCAGACGACTGACGACTTCGTCGTTCTTGGCGAGGGCCTCCTCGTCGTCTCGCCCCACGACCGCAACGAAGCGCCCCGGGTCCGCCCGCTGCACGCGGCTCTGCACGCGAACGTCTTCGGCCGCGAGGGCGGGATCCACCGCGATGAGCGCGGAAACGTCGTCGACCCAGTGCACGCGAGGAACCCCGAGCGCGCATAGGATAAGCCCGGCGATCGGCAGAAGGAGCACGGCCCGGCGCGAGCGCATCATCGCAATCATCGCGCGACCGAGAACCTGCGAGAGCTTCTGCTGGAGACGGACGGGCTTGGGCTTTTTCGGCATGAACGGCGGCAGCAGCCAGCGCGTAGAGAGCAGCGCCGCGAGGACTCCCACCGTCGAAAATACGGCCATCTCGCGCAGGCCCGGAAACGAAGCCCACGCCAGACCGACGAGCCCCGCCACCGTCGTGATGGCCCCGAGCACCAGCCCTGGCCAGATGCGAAGCAGACTCGTCTCGGGGTCGCATCCGTCCCGAGACACGGTGTAGTGCACGAAATAGTGCTCGGCGTAGTCGATGCCCACCCCGATGAGCGACGACCCGAACACGAGCGTGAGCCCGTGAATCGAGCCGAACAAGGCCAGGCCCGCGGCCATCGCGCAGACGGTTCCCGCCACGAGCGGAATGAGCCCCAGAGCTACGTAGCGAACCGACCGGAACACGAGGAGAAAGAGGACGACGATCCCCACCGTCGAAACGACCGACACGCGCTGGATGTCGTCGCTAATGCTCTGCTGCGCGGCGAGGTTGAAGCGATTGACTCCCGTCGACTCGAGCCGAAGGCCGCCCCCCGCGTCGCGGTCGACGCGATCAAACGCGGCGTCGATGGCCCCGACCACGCGCGCCTGCGCCTGCGCCTCGAACGGGCCGGCGCGCGTTCCGAGAAAGACGACGCCGTGGCGCCCATCGGCACTGACCAGCTGCTCGTCTTCGAGATGGAGCGCGTCGTCTTGGGCCGCGCGGAGCCGATCCATCCGCGTCTGAAAGAGAAGCAAAGGATCGGCCGGAGCGAAGGCGCGAACCAGGGGGCCGAGGGGCCCCGCGAGCGCAGCCTTGAGCGCCGCCGCAGACGCCCGAAGGCCCTCGTTCGAAAGGCGCGAGGACAGCTCTTGCTCGGGCCTGTCGCTCGCAAAATACGAACGCCGCGAGAAGTAGAGGTCGTGAGCCGCACTCTGGACGCCGGGCCCGGCGCCGCTCCGCACCCAAGCGATGTCCGGGTTGCGCGCGAGCTCGTCACCGAGCGCCTTGGAGGCATGGGCGGCGGCGTGCGTGTCGGGAGCCTCCACGCTGAGGATCATCGTTCGGGCGATCTCGGATTCGGCGAGTTGCCGCAGCAGCTGCGAGACGCGCCGGTCCGGGCCTTCGGGCAAGAAGTCGGTGATGTCGCTCCGCACGACCAGCTTGGCCTGGACGTACAACGCGAGGGCGGCGAGCAAGAGCGCGCTCGCGACAACCGGAAGCCAGCGTCGGAAAGCCACGTCTCTCGTAGATCAGGGATCGACGCGGAAGGTGCGTGCGGCCTCTTCCGGTGAATAGCGGTGCGCCACGTCTACGTCCGAGAATGTCGTCACCCCTTCGTCTCCGCTCGCTTCGCGAATGCGCATCCGGGACACGACAAGGCCATCGCCGTCGAAGTCTATCTCCGTCAGGACCGCCAGCAGCGCAGGTGTCCGTGGGACGAGCGCGAGCCTCCACGAAGTCGCGCGATTGGCGCCACCCGCGTGAAAGTCGACGACGAAGGACCGCTCGAGGCCGGCCCGATCTCCGGCGAGAACATCGAGAAAGCTCTCGGCGAGGGCTCGAACGACCGGGCTCGCGCCCACGTCGATTTGCCGCGTCGTGGTGCCGTCGCTGAATCGGAGAGCCTCCGCGTCGAGCACCACGTGGGAAGGCGACGGCGTCCTCGTGTGTCGCGCCATCCTCCGCGGCGGCGCGTAGTGCACCGTGCCCTCGCTCACGATCGGTTCTGCCAGAAGCGCGATGTGCTTGTCCTCCCGATAGCGCGCGAAAAGACCCGGGATGGATCGAAACCGCGCCAGAAGCTCGTCGAGCGTGACGACGCCCTGCGGGCCAACTTGGGCGCCGCCATCCCGTGCGCGTGCCGGAACGGCGACCCCGAGGGCCATCGCAAGCACGCCCACCGCGGCCAAGCGCGACCGAGACACGCTAGGGCCGCGCTTGCTCGGGCTCACCCTTGAGACGTCCAACGGCGCGAGCGACGTCGTCGACCGTCGCAATCTTTTCGAACATCTCCGAAGGGATGCTGACGCCGAAGCTTGCCTCGACGTCGGACACGAACTCCATGACGCCCAGGCTGTCCAAGCCCAAATCGTTCTGAATGTGGTCCGAGGGACGGATCTCTCGTCCGTCGTCCACGTGACGGCGCAGCAGATCGCAAAGGATCTTGAGCGAGTCGTCGTGACTGGACATGCCGAGCAGGTTATCAGTGGTGGGCCCATACGTCATGGATTGCGCGCGCCTCGCGTGCAGGGTCCTCCGCGCACAGAAGCGCGCGCGTGAGCGCAACACCGTCGGCGCCCGCGCTTGCGCACCGCCCGGCGGACGCCGCCGTCACGCCGCCCAGCGCATAGACCCACAACTCGGAGCCCGCGCGCGGCCTCGCTGAGACAAGGCACTCGAGCCCGCGAGGCTCTTTTCGCCGGCCGTCGCGCGAGAGCGATTGAGTCGCGAAGACCGGGCTGACGAGAACGGCGTCGGCGCCTTCTTGGCGAGCGCGGGTGACGTCTTCGTCCGAGTGCGCGGCTACCGAGATCCACGACGGACGCGAGAGCACGCCGCGGGCATGGGCGACCGTACCTGAACCGCGGCCAAGGTGCACCCCGTCGGCGCCCACGTCGCGCGCAAGATCCGCGCGACCGTTGATGAGGAGCCACGCCCCGTGATCCCGCGTCGCGATCCTCAGCTGCCAGCCCAGGAGGCGCAAGCTCCCCTCGGCGCGCCGCTTGTCGCGAATCTGGACCACGAGCGCGCCGGGGGGCAGGCTCGAGGCGACCTCGGCCACGCACCGCACCGTAAGCTCGTCGGAAAACGCGGGATCGGTGATGAGCATCACCCTCGGCGGGCGAGCTCCCCAACGCGGCCTCACTCGATGACGGCTCCGCCCGGCGCGCCGCCCCCGACGCGCCCTGCCTCGGGGCTCGAGGCATTGGCGTAGCGCTGCTTGGGCATGCGTCCCGCCAGAAAAGCCTGACGACCGGCTTGCACCGCGCCGCGCATGGCCTCGGCCATCAGCACCGGCTCCTTCGCGTGCGCGATGGCGGTATTCATGAGCACGCCGTCGCAGCCGAGCTCCATGGCGACCGCCGCGTCACTGGCGGTTCCCACGCCCGCGTCGACGATGACGGGCACGCGCGCGTGCTCGAGAATGATCTCCAGATTGTGGGGGTTACGAATCCCCAAACCGCTGCCGATGGGGGCCGCCAGCGGCATGACGGCCGCGCAGCCGATGTCCTGGAGCTTTCGGCACACGATGGGATCGTCGATGCAATAGGGCAGCACGACAAAGCCTTCGGCGACGAGCTCGCGCGCCGCCACGAGAGTCTGCTCGTTATCCGGATAGAGCGTCTTCGGATCGCCGATGACTTCGAGCTTGACCATCGGACCGCCGCCGGAGGCGCCCACGCCGATGCCGAGCTCACGGGCCAAACGGAGCGTGCGCACGGCCTCCTCGGCTGTGTAGCAGCCGGCGCTATTGGCGAGGATCAGCCACTTCTTGCGCGAGAGAAGGGCCATGAGCGACCCGCCTGAACGGTCGCCAAGATCGACGCGACGAAGCGCGACGGTCACCATCTCGGCTCCCGACGCGTCGATGGCGCTCTCGGTTTGGCCGACGTCTCTGTACTTCCCGGTGCCGACGATCAGCCTACTTTCGAACCGGTGCCCCGCGATGACGAGCGGATCCTTCATGGCCCCGCGAGCATACTCGCCCGCCGGCCGGACGCGACCCCAGGCTCCTTCCACCGGCGGTGCATCCAGAGCCACTGGCTCGGGTACTCGCGGACGAAACGGTCGAGAGCGCGAGTGGCCCCCACCGTCGCGGCGTCGATCCATTCGCGCCCGGGACGCGCCGGAGGCTCGAAGACCGCCAGCACGTGCAAAATGTGGTCGCCCCCGGGCTCGCGCCGGGCGGCCGCGACCACCAGGGGAGCCCGCTCGCGCGCCGCGAGGGTCGCCGGTCCGCGGTCGACGAACGCGACCTGCCCCAGAAACTCGGTCCTTATCGCCCCTCGCTCGGACGCCGGCACCTGATCAATCATCATCGCCACGGCGCCGCCCCGTCGCAGAACGGCGCGCGCGCTCTTCATGGCGCCCAGGCCCGGCGCCAACATCACGCCTTGACGCGCTCGAGCCTCCTGCCAGAATCGATCGATTCCCGTCGCGCTAAGGTGCTTGGTGACGACGAGTAGAGGGGCGCGGGATGCCATCGCGCAGGCCGCCAGGTCCCAGTTTCCCGTGTGAGATGCCGCGATGACGACGCCGCGTCCACCCGCCATGGCGTGGTCCCAAAGGCGCCCTGCTTCGCCGGCGAGGTGCGCGTGACCCGTCGCCGGCCTGCCGCGCGCCGCGAGCCACAGAAACTCCATGGCGGACACGCCGAGGGATCGATACATCGCACGCGCCGCGCGCGCGGCACCTTCGACTTGCGCCGTGCGCATGGCCTGCACCACGTGCGAGCGCCTTATGCCTAGAAGGCTTCCCGCGGTCCAGCCGACTAGGGCGCCGAGCCTGGACAGCGCCCCCCAGGGCAACTTGCCGGCGAGAGCCGCGGCCCAACGCAGCAGCAACGTCACAAAGGCGCTCTAGCCGAAACCCGCGCGCCGCGCGGGCTTGCCCGTGCTCGCGTCACCCTCGAGCGCAACAGCGAAAATGTCCGAACGAACCAGCGCAAAAAGCTCCCGCTTCGAGTTGCGCGCATACACCAGCTCGCCCTCGGACTTGACGGCTTCGACGCGCGGCACGGTCATGCCCGCGCCGTCGTGCGCGACGTGCAGCGTCATCGTGCTGCCTTCGGGCAAGGTTACCCAGCCGTCCTTCTCGCTCTTGCCGCCGGCCAGTTTGAGAATCGCTTCGATGTGGTCGCCGGTCATGGCAGACGGCATACCCTGAAAGTCGCCGACCGTCATCCGGTCATGGGCCCGTGGTCGGCATGCCCGACAGGCCCTAGTCTCCGGCTCGATGCCCGCGCTTCGCAACCCTCGCGCCTTGTCGGGGGCGGCCAGCGATATCGTCGTCATCCAAGACGTTCACAAGACCTTCGGTGAAACCGAAGTGCTCAAGGGAATCGACATGGTTTGCCGACGCGGCGAGACGACCTGCGTCGTCGGAGGATCGGGGGCCGGCAAGACTACGCTGCTTCGTCTCATCGTCTCGCTCGAGAAACCCGAGAGCGGCAGGATCCTCATCGAGGGCGAGGACATCGTGCCCATGGGCGAGCACGAGCTCAACCAGGTCCGCAAGAAGTTCGGAATGGTCTACCAATATGCGGCGCTCCTCGACTCGATCACCGTCCTCGAAAACGTGGCATTCCCCTTGGTCGAGCACACGAAGCTGCGGCGGTCCGAGATCCGCGAGCGCGTCCTCGCCAAGCTCAAGGCGCTCGGCCTCGACGAGAGCGTGCTCGCCAAGTACCCCGCCCAGCTCTCCGGCGGGATGCGAAAAAGGGTGGGCCTGGCCCGCGCGCTCATGCTGGACCCGCCCATCCTCGTCTACGACGAGCCCACGAGCGGGCTCGATCCGCTCACGAGCCGGACGGTCGACGACATGGTCGCGGAGACCCGAGACCGATTCGGCGTCACGAGCATCGTCATCACGCACGACATCGCGAGCTGCTTTCGCATCGCCGACCAAGTCTTGCTGCTCGATCGAGGAAGAATCGTAGCGTCCGGGACGCCGGCGGAGCTCGCGCGCGGCCCGAGCGAGGAGGCGCGCAACTTCATTTCTCAGTCGGGCGTCGACGTCGAAAGAGCCCTCGCGGCTCGACCGGGCCACTGACGTCAGGCGACGTCTTCGAAGCGCGGCCGCACGTCAGGCGACGTCTTCGAAAGCCTGCGCGGCCGCACGCAGCGTCACGAAGGCGTATCCCGCGCGGGCGAGCTCTTCGACGACGGCTCGCAGTCTCGCGGCCTTCGTGTCGTGCGCCACGCGCACGTCCGGTTGGTGCTTGGCGAGGGCCTCCAGCCCGTCGTGCTCATCGAGCACGTCGATGCCATGCAGCTCGAGATTGATGAGCGGCTCGCCGATGCACGCCCGGGTCAGCCGCCTCGCTATGCCCTCTCCCGCCAGCGTGAGCGAGGTTCCGAAGAAAGGTAGACGCAAGCCCCGGGTCACCTGGATCGGGAGCTCGAGCAGCCCCCTGCCCCTCTGCCAATAGGGCCGCCCGATGCGATACGGCCGCGTGGGCGCGGCCAAGACCCGAGGCGTGTCGACGATCGACCGGCTCTCTCGCCCGAGAAGCGCGATGGCCGCAATCTTGGCCGTCTTCGCCGCGAAGTAGGCGGGGCACGGGAACACCGACGAGTCGTAGAGGGCCCCCGCTTGCGAGACCACCGCGAGAAGCTCGTCGGTCACGGTATATCCGGGAGCGCGAAACCCTACCGGCGCCGCGCCTGTCGCCCGCTCGATGGCTCGGGCCCCCTCGGTCACCTGGCGCTGCATCTCGACCGGGCCGAGGCGCACGAGGTCGTATCGGTGGTCGAGCGTGTGATTGGCCACTTCGAAGCCGCGATCGCAGGCCGCCTTGAGGCGAGACGCGGCCCCTTCTCGAGATAGGTCGCTACCTATCGCAAAGAGAGTGAGCGGAATCGAGAGCTCGGAAGCGAGCGACGACAGGCGATCGAGCGCCACGTCGTAGACGAGGGTCTTTGCCGGGCCCGCGGGCTCGGGTAGCCCGTGAATCCCGAAGTAATTGGGGATTTCGTCGAGATCCACGCTGACGGCGCAGAGACGCACGCGAACCCCTTGGCAGGCCGATCGCTAGCCGCCGATGGTCTTGGCGACTTCGGCCGCGAAGTCTTCCGCGGGCTTTTCGATTCCCTCACCGAGCTCGAAGCGAACGAACGAGTGAAGCTTCACCTCACCGCCCAGCTTCTTTCCGAGCTCCTGACGGATCTTGTCGATGGCGCCCGCCGGCGGGTCCCAAACGTTGTCCTGACCGAGCAGGGTGATCTCGGAGAACCACTTGGCGATCTTGCCCTCGATGATCTTGGGCCAAGCCGCCTCGGGCTTTTTCTCTTCCTTGAGCTGCGCGCCGAAGATCTCTTTCTGCTTGGCGACCGTCGCGGGCGCAACCTCGTCGCGATGAACGACTTGGGGACGCATGGCGGCGACCTGCATGGCGCAGTTGTCGCTGAAAGCGCGCAGGTCGGCGTGGCTCGCGTCGGGGCCCTCGACGTGAATGAGCACGGCGAGCTTTCCACCGGCGTGGATGTAGGCGTGAATCAGGCCGCCTGGCTCGCGCGCCTCGAGCAACGCCCAGCGACGCACGACCATGTTCTCGCCCGTCTTGGCGATGAGCTCCTGGCGCAAGAGGTCGATCGTTTTTCCGCTTCCAGGGACTTTCTGGGCCCCGAGATCGCTGCCCTTCGGCGCCTTCGACGCGACTTCGAGGACGGTCTTGACGAACCCCTTGAAGTCGTCGCCGCGAGACACGAAATCGGTCTGGCTGTTGATCTCGACGATGACCCCGCGCTTGCCGTCCGGGGCGACCCATGTGGCGACCTCGCCTTCGGCGGCGACTCGCCCGGCGCGCGAGGCCGCCTTGGCGAGACCCTTTTTGAGGATGACCTCGACGGCTTTCTCCATGTCGCCGCCGGCCTCGACGAGAGCCGACTTGCAGTCGCTCATCCCCGCCTGCGTGCGATCGCGGAGCTCCTTGACCATGCTTGCAGTGATCTCAGCCATGACTCTCGATCCTTCAGTTCTTCAAAGTGGGCCATCAGCGACGTCGGCCAACCGCCACGTGCACCATCCGCGACGTGGGATGCGGGCTCGGTGGGGCTGTTAGCTCGGACGTTCCTCTTCACGGCGCACGCGGCTGCGAATGACGTCGGTCTGAGGACCGTCCCCGCGACGCCCGCCGCCACTCCCGCCGCCGCCCGAATCGTCGGTCCGATTGAGAAGCTCTTTGCGGCGCTGCGAGCCTTCAATCACGGCGTCGGCCATGCGCTGCGTAATGAGGCGAATGGAGCGAATGGCGTCGTCGTTGCCGGGGATGACGAAATCAATCCGATCCGGATCGCAGTTGGTGTCCGTGATGGCGATGACGGGAAGGCCGATCTTGTTGGCCTCCTGGACCGCGATCGCCTCTTTTGCCGGGTCGATGACGAAAATGGCGCTCGGAAGCGACCCCATGGATCGAAGCCCGCCGAGGTATTTCTCGAAGCGGTCGCGCTCTTTCTCGAGGCGAGAGACTTCTTTCTTGGTGATGGACTGGTACGTGCCATCCTCTTTCATGCGTTCGAGCTGCCGCATGCGCTCGAGACCCATCTTGATCGTGCGAAAGTTGGTCAGCGTGCCTCCGAGCCACCGATTGACCACGAAGTAGCTCCCCGAGCGGGTCGCCTCCTCCTGAACAATCTCTTGGGCTTGACGCTTGGTCCCCACCATCAAGATGTGCCCCCCGCGGCCGACGGTGTCGGTCACGAAGTTGTAGGCGCGGGTGAAAAGGCGCGCCGTCTGGTCGAGGTCGATGATGTGGATGCCATTGCGAGCGCCGTAAATGAACGGACGCATCTTCGGGTTCCAGCGCTTGGTCTGGTGGCCGAAGTGGACGCCGGCGTCGAAGAGGGCCTCGAGCGGGAGCGGGGCATCGCCGCGAAGTTGCGGGAGACCTTGGGCGCTAATCTCTGTAGTTTGGGTCATTTGTCGCGCATCCTTTCGGTTGGGCCTCTGCTCTCCATCCCTTGCCAACGCTGCCGAGGGGCAGCGCACCGGGCGAGGGCTCGCGCAGGAGAGCGTGTGGTGTTTGGGCGCGGCGGGCCGTGGGGCACCCGACGTGCGATTGGGGTGCGCAAGTTACGCGCCGGGCGCGAAAAAGCAAGCTATGACCCGCGGCGCACCTCATGAGACGCCTTTGCAAAGGCCCTTGGCAAGGGCCTGCCCTTTCGCTTGCCCTGGCCACCTTGGCCGCCGCCTCTTGGATCAGTGGCTGCGCGTCGCATTCGGGCCGGCCCACTCTGCCTGCGCCTGAATACGAGGAGTCGTTCGCTCCGGGAAGCGACGCAGGCGGCCCATGAAGCTCCTCCGTAAGCCGTTCGGGCTCGGGGCGGGTGTCACGATCGTAGCGACCTTGAGTGCGCTGGGGGCACCGGGAGGCGCGCTACGGGTGGCGGGTAGTGCGAGCTTGGGATGCCAGACGCACACGTGCGACCCCGACTTCGTATGCGTCGACACCTCCGGCTTGATGAAGCTCGTTTCGCAAGCGAGCGACTGCACGCCCTCGACGCGCGGGGATACGCCCATCCCGGGTTACAACACAACCGTCGACGTCAACGGGAGCACGCTGACGTGGGCCAGCTCTTCCACGAACGGCCCCTGGCTCGATTTTCCCGGCAGCCGAACCTACATCATCAACCTCCCTCCCCCTCTCGCTGGGCATCCTTTTCTGGCTCCTCCCGCCACGTGGATCTCGGCGGACAATCCGGGAGATGCCTCCCCGCACGGCAACTTCATCAGCGGCGCGGACTACCTCGCCGAGCAGACGGGGAACGGGTGCTACCAGCAGGTCACCGTCTTCAATGGGAGCTGCGCTCGCTACTCGCTCCTCGTTGAGGTGCAGGCGGATGTGAGCGCCGACGCCGGGACCTATTGCATGGACGCAGGGAGCGACGCGGATGCCGCCAGCGGCCCGGACGCCGTGAGCGACGCGGATGCCGCCACCGGCCCGGACGCCCTGAGCGACGCGGATGCCGCCACCGGCCCGGACGCCGTGAGCGACGCGGATGCCGCCACCGGCCCGGACGCCGGGGACGCATCAGACGCGGGCTCGGCCGAGTAGCCTTGCGTGCTACGGTGGCCGCAAACAATGCCGGCCCCCAACGTCGACCGTGCACTTGTGGAGCACGTGGCCAAGCTTGCTTGCCTGTCGCTCTCCGACTCGGAGGTCGATCGCTTCGCCTCCGAGCTCGGCCGGATTGTCGGCTACATCGAGCAGCTCGACTCGCTCGACACACGCGACGTCCCACCGACAGCCAACGTGTCGGTCGATCGCGCTCCCGGACGCCGCGATGAAGTCGCCCCTGGGCTCACTCGGGACGAAGCCCTCGCCCAAGCGCCCGAGGTCGAGAGCGACGGATTCGCCGTGCCCGCCTTCGTCGAGTGAGCGCGCCCGTGCACGCCGATTGGGACGTTCGGAGCGTTGCGGACCGGGTACGACGTGGCGAAATCACGGCCGAGAGCGTGACGAGCGCTTCGCTCGCCCGCATCGCCGAAGTCGACCCCGGCATCCATGCCTTTCTTCACGTGGCGGCCGATGCCCTCGACCAGGCGCGCGCCGTCGACCAAAAGCGTGCCCGGGGTGAGCCCCTGGGGCCCCTGGCGGGCGTGCCCGTAGCCATCAAAGATGCCTTGGTGACTCGCGGCGTGCCCACGACGGCCGGGTCCAAGATGCTCTCTTGCTACGTCCCGCCTTACGATGCCACCGTCGTCGCCCGCCTTCGATCGGCCGACGCTGTGCTCATCGGCAAGACGAATATGGACGAGTTTGCGATGGGCTCGTCGACCGAAAACAGCGCCTTCGGGCCTACCAAGAACCCGCACGACCTCTCGCGGACACCTGGAGGCTCCTCCGGCGGGAGCGCCGCGGCCGTCGCCGGAGCGATGGCGCCCTGCTCGATTGGCAGCGACACGGGAGGCTCGATACGTCAGCCGGCTTCTTTCACCGGCACCGTCGGCCTCAAGCCAACGTACGGCCGGGTGTCTCGCTACGGGCTCATCGCGTTCGCGTCCAGCCTCGACCAAGTAGGCCCATTTGCGACCGATGTCGCCGGCGCCGCGCGCGTTCTTTCGGTCATTGCCGGCCACGATCCGCGCGACTCCACTTCACTCGACGTCCCCGTGGGCGACTACGAACGCGCCTGCGGCAAAAGCGTCGGAGGCGTGCGAGTCGGCGTCCCGAACGAATACTTTGCCGAAGGCCTCGACCCCGAGGTCGAGCAGAGCGTTCGTGCGGCGCTTTCCGCCCTTACGGGCGCCGGATGCATCGTGCGTCCCGTGAGCCTGCCCCACACCCGATTTGCCGTCGGCACGTACTACGTCCTTGCGACCGCCGAGGCGTCGAGCAATCTCGCTCGCTTCGATGGCGTTCGCTACGGACTGCGCTCGCTCGGGGCGTCGGGAAAGCGCGACCTTCGGGCGATGTACGGCGCGACCCGGGACGCCGGCTTCGGGGCTGAGGTAAAGAGACGAATTTTGCTCGGAACGTTCGTTCTTTCCTCAGGATATTACGACGCCTACTACCTCAAGGCTCAGAAAGCCCGCACGCTCATCCGTCGCGACTTCGAGAGCGCTTTTCGCGACGTCGACGTCATCTGCTCGCCCGCGTCGCCGACTCCGGCGTTTCGGCTCGGCGAGAAGCACGACGACCCTCTGGCGATGTACCTGAACGACATCTACACGTTGCCCGCGAGCCTGGCCGGCTTGCCGGCCATGAGCGTGCCGTGCTCGGCCACGGCGTCCGGTTTGCCCGTGGGCCTGCAGATCATGGCGCGGCCCCTCGAGGAGACGACGATGTTGGCCGTCGCGTCAGCATGGGAGGCCCTCGCGCCTGGCGCCCGCGTGAGCCCCGTACCGTGACGGGAAAAGGCGGCCCGGTCGCTCACTCGCCGTTCAGCCACTTCATCAGTGTTTTGCTGTCGATGTCGAGAGCCTCCGCCGTCCTCGCCTTGTGGCCCCCCAGCCTCTCGAAGGCCCACGCGGCGTAGCGACGCTGGACATCGCGCATGGGGACGACGGAGCCACCGATCGCGTCCGGTAGGCCCGGCGGAGGCGCATTCTTCACATTGGGGGGCAGGTCGCCGGCGGAGACCTCGGGCGAGCGACCGAGAAGCACGACCCGCTCAATCGCGTGCGCCAGCTCGCGCACGTTGCCCGGCCACGCGTGGCTCACCAGCACGGCCATCGCATCTTGGCTGAAGCCTTCGACGGGCGACCGTGGATGCTTGGCCTTTGCCTCTCCCAGCAGCCGCTCGATGAGCGGCGGCAAATCGTCGGTGCGGTGTCTGAGCGCCGGAATCTCAATCGTGACGACGTCGAGCCTGTAAAGCAGGTCCTCGCGAAACGTCCCTTCGCGGGCTCGCGCGCGCAAATCGCGATGGGTCGCCGCCAGAACACGCACTTGGACCCGCCGCTCTTTGCTGGCCCCGACGGCTCGCACGGCGCCGTTTTCGAGGACATAGAGCAGCTTGGCCTGCAGCGCGGGCGACATTTCGCCCACTTCGTCGAGCAAGAGGGTGCCCCCGTCCGCTTCCGCGAAGAGGCCCCCCCGGGGGCTGGTCGCGCCCGTGAATGCCCCTTTTACGTGACCGAAAAGCTCGCTCTCGAGGAGCGCCTCCGGGAGCGCCGCGCAATTGACAGCGACAAACGGCATGTTGGCGCGATTGCCGCCCGCGTGAATCGCCCGCGCCAGCGCGCTCTTGCCCGTGCCCGTCTCTCCCACGATGAGAACCGGCGTCTCGGCCGGCGCGACTCGCAATGCCACGTCGAAGACTTCGAGCATGGCCTCGCTCTTGGCCACGAGGCTCCCGAGACCGACTTTGTCGGCAAGCGCCGCGCGCAGGCTCCGCGCCTCGCCACGCACGCGAACGTCGTCGAGGGCGCGGCCCAGAAAGAGCGCAAGCTCGTCGAGGGCAAACGGCTTGGTGAGATAGTGGTAGGCACCGCGGCGGATCGCGTCGACTGCGGTCTCGATGGCCCCGTAGGCGGTCATGACGATGACCGGGCGATCGGGCGCTACCTTGCGCGAGAGAGCCAGAAGGCCGATGCCGTCGACCTCCGGCATCCGCAAATCGGTCACGAGCGCGTCGAACGGCTCTGTACCCATTCGCTTGGCGGCCTCGCGGCTCGAGCCGCAGGCGACGGCGGAGTATCCGCGGTCCGCGAGCCCTTCGGACAGGGTCTCTGCAAGGTCGACCTGATCGTCGACGACGAGAACGCGTGCACCCATTTGACCCGCTCGCTGGCCGAAGAAAAGGCCGTTCGACCCCGCAAGCAAGCACGGAGATACCCCCCGCGCCAATGGGAAGGGGGCTCAGCCCGGGGTCATGCTGGCCACGGCGAGCCGTCCTTCGATGACGTCATAAACGCGGACGCGAGGGGCGTCCTTGTCGTCGACCACCGCGGTTGCGCCCAGAATACGGGCGACGCCGCAACCGAGCGCGCGGTTGACGATGGCGTGCAAGTGGCCGTGCAACACGAAGAGGTGCCGGAATCGCTCGAGCAGAGACATCAGGCTCCGAGCCCCGACGAGACCGTCGATCCAGTCCCAGGCCTGCGTCTTTCGCACGAAGGGCGGATGGTGCTGGACGGCAATGAGCGGACGGTCAGCGAACGCCCCGTCGCTCGCGCGCGCTTCGAGCGCCTCGAGCGCGGCGCTACTGATGCATCCGGCCGAACGCGTCACGGGCTGGTGAAAGGTCGCGTCGAGCGGCAGCAGCGTCGCTCCGGGGATTTCCACCGTCTTGCCGGGGTCGGTAGCGCTCGTCCGTGCAAAGGCCGAAAGCGGCCCGTCGAGCGCCCACCGCCAGCCACGAGGCGATGAGTACATATCGTGATTGCCCGGGACCAGAGTCATCTGTTCGGGCGCAATGCCCGAATCGTGGAGAATCTCCGCCAGAGTCTCGTACTCTCCGGGAGACCCTATTTCGGTGAGGTCGCCCGAAAGGATCACGTGATTGGCGCGCAAGCGGCGAGCCGCGGCGAGCGAACAAGCGAGCTTCTTACGCCGCCCCTCGGCATCGAGCGGACGCCCGATACTGAGAAAGCGAACTTGCATCGACCACCCCGACCGAGTCCGGCTCGGCCTCGGGTCCAGCACATGGGCATCGGATAGATGCACGATGCGCGTTATCCCCGCAGCATCCATGATGGGCTCTCCTTCGAGAGGGAGCGCCGCCTGGGCGCTCCCTCGTTACAAGAGTCACGCCGACACAAGACAGGTCACGAACGACACTGAAACATTTGTGTAGCATATTATGTGGACTCTCGGAGATCACCTGAGCTTAATTACGTAGACTCTCGGAGATCACCTGAGCCTCACTCCGCCTTCGCCTCTCGGCTCGGCTCCGTTACGGCATCAGAGATTCTCAATAGACCCCGGGGGGAGCTGCGCACCCCCCCCCGCCCCCCAGCGGGAGTTTTGGACTCAGGGCTCTTTGGGGGCTCGGTTCAATCTGATTTGGGGCCCGTGTGGGGGCCTTGGGCGTACTTGGGACTTCTGGGTGAGGCTCGTTTTGGTCGACCTTTGAACCCGAGAGACCCAGGCCCCGAGTCCTGCATTGCAGCGCGGAGCAGCGCGGAAGCGGGCTCATACACGCGAGCGGGACGCTGACCCTAGTATGCAGATGTGCGCGACCCTCGAGTCTGGAGTCCCTCGAGTCTGGAGTCCCTCGAGTCTGGAGTCCCTCGACTCCCGAGTCCCTCGACTCCCGAGTCCCTCGACTCCCGAGTCCAAGGAAGTCTCGAGTCCACCTCCCGCTGGGGGGCTCTGCGGGGGGAGCTGCGCAGCTCCCCCCGGGGTCTATTGAGAATCTCTGATGCCGAACGGAGCCGAGCCGAGAGGCGAAGGCGGAGTGAGGCTCAGGTGATCTCCTTCGCCCTCCACGTCATGAAGGCGGAGTGAGGCTCAGGTGATCTCCGAGAGTCTACGTCATGAGACTCTAGAATATAAAAAACCCCGAGATCTGGCCGCGGTGATTCACCGCGAAAATGCCATCGACGTAGGTGTCGCGGGTGTTGGCGTATTCCATACCGACGCGCACGCCGGGAACCGGGTCGACGAACAGATTCACGTCGAACCAGTCCTGGGCCAAGAGTAGCGCCGTGCGGTCTACCGAGCCGCTGGAGGCCGCGTAGTAGTGCGAGTTGGCGCTTTCTTGGTGCGAGTAGTTGCCCGAGATCCAGAGCTTGCCTTCGACGCCCGGCAGATAATATTGCGCGCCGAAGAGGTAGCTCGTCAGCTGAATGCCGTGCAGGTGTCCGAGCCCGTCGTACGCGACGACGCCGGGGTCGATATCCGGCGAGAAATATGTGGCTTTGACGCTGGTGGCGGTGGTCGCGAAGCCGGCTCCCGGAGGAACGAGAAAGCCCACGCCAAAGTTGGTGCTCGAGAACATGTCGGCGTAGCCGTAGCCGGTCGCGAACTCGCCCTGGAGGGAAAACGAGTTATCCTTTTTTTCCTTCGTGCCGGGCACGATGGGTATGAACCCGTCGACCGCAAGAGCGCTCATGGTAAGCTCATTGGTCACCTTCGAGCTCGTGGCGAATTGATTGACTTCTACACGGCGCAGTAGCCCCGTCACCGCGACCGAGAGGGGCGCAGTCTGCGTCCCGGTCGAGCCGGTGGTCTGCGCGGCCTTCCACGAGTCCACGGAGAAGCGCAGGCCCGCTTCTCCGTCGGGCATCCCGCTGTCGCGCTGAACCGGGCGCACGGCCGCGATGGCGGCTTCGAGCGTGACGGGGTCGGCCTTGATGGCCTTGCTGATCCGCAGTTGCGGCGTCCGGGCGTAGATCTCGCCCGGGAGCCCCTGGATTTCGACGCTGTTGGGCTGGTACGCGGAGCCCCAACCGAAGAGTTGCCAATACTGGCCGAACAGCACGTCGACGACCGGCGTCTCGACTTTGAAGTTGGCGTGACGGATCCGGAAGGTCGGGTTGGTGAAATAGGCGCCTTCACTCGTGTAGGGATTCGAGGGCAGCGGCGTGCCCGGATACGGACCGGTCTGGATGCCCGGCTGATTGCCGAGAAAGTCGCTCTCGAGCATCGCCGTTGTTCGCACGTTGTCGAACTCGGGGGCCTTCATCCGGATCCCGAGCCGCGTGTTTCGAACGCCGAACGTGAAGCGCGCGTTGGAGCCGTTGGAGGTCCCGCCGCGGGCGATGAGCGTGCCTCCGGGCACCTCGGTGAGGCTTCGCGTGGAATCCAAGATCATGTCGCCTTCGATGAACCCGTACAGCGTCGTCGCCCAGCGTCCGAATACGACGCTCTGCTGCGACGCGGTCTGCTGCCCGGTCGATTCCTGCAAATCGTGAAGCGCGCTTTCGAACTCCGCTTTGCTGATGAGGCCCTTTTCGAGCATCAGGTTCAGCGACATGAGCTCGATCGGGCTTGCGCCTGTGCCGAGCATCGGCGCGGGGGCGGGGGGCGCCGGAGGAGCCCAGACAACCGGAGGGGCGAGCGCGGGCGCGGGCGCGAGCGCGGGCGCGGGCGCGGGCGCGGGCGCGGGCGCGGGCGCGGGCGCGGGCGCGGACGCGGGCGCGACCGGCGGCGGCGCGCCCGGGGTCTGGGCGAGCGCGGCGTGGGACATCGAGGACAAGAGCGATACGGCGACGAGCGATATCGGAAGCGTTTTCACGTTGGCAGCCTCTCTTTGGCGGCGCACGCTGCTAGAGCTACGTGACGCTAAGGTGACAAATCGGGCACACTTCACAAGCCCCCGATCCTCGGCGGCGGATGCGTTCGCACGTGACGCACGTCCTCGCCACGCACCATAAAAATCACCTCTTCGGCGATGTTTGTCGCGTGATCGGCCACGCGCTCGAGATACTTGGCCACGTGAATGACGCGAATGGCCTCGGCGACTTGCGTGGCGTGCTGCGTCATGAAGTCCGTCATGGCTCGAATGATCTGGCCATACAGGTCGTCCACGGCGTCGTCGCGCGCGAGCACCTGCTCGGCCCTCATGGGCTCGCCCTGAACGAAAGCGTCGAGCGCGTCCCGAAGCATCTCCTGCGCCTGTTCGCCCATCGCCTTGAGCTCTCCGCGCACCTTGTCTTTGGCAGACCCGTGCTCCTCTTTGGCCCGCTCGGCGATGTTGACCGCTTCGTCGCCAATGCGCTCGAGATCGGTCACCAGGCGAAGCGCCCCGGCCAGGAACCGGAGGTCGTAAGCGACCGGTTGGCGAAGCGCGAGCACGCGCAGGGCGAGCGCGTCGATGTCCATCTCGTCCCGATCGATGTGCCGGTCGATCTCTTCGACCTCGGCGGCGAGCTCGGCAGAGCCCTCCCAGAAGGCCTTGAGCGCCAGCTGCAACGCGCGCTCGCATCTCGCGCCCATCGCGAGCGAATGCGCCCGCAGCTCTCGCAATTCGGACTCGAAGTCGCGGCTCGTATGGGCTTGAGGCAACGATTCCTCCGTGGGGGCATTCAGCGGGCCGCGCGCGACTGGCCTCGGCTGCGCGAGCGTATCCAGATGGCCAGCAGGTTGAGCAGAAACGTCAAGCTGAGAAGCACGAGCGCCGTGCCATAGAGCAGCGGCTTGGTCCGGTCGACATCGGGGGACTGCGTCGCCAGAACGTACACGTGATAGCCGAGACTCATGAACTGATCGTTCAAGTGGGTTGGCAGGCTCGGCAGGTAATAGGCGACACCCGTAAAAAGGATTGGAGCGACCTCGCCTGCCCCTCGGCTGACCGCCAGAATCGTCCCGGTCAGGATGCCTCCGAGCGCTTCGGGCAGAACGACGCGCACGATCGTTTGAAGGCGCGTCGCCCCCACGGCGAGGCTGGCTTCGCGAAGCTCGCGCGGGACCGAGAGAATCGCCTCCTCGGTGGTGACCACGACCACGGGCAGCGTGAGGATTGCGAGCGTCAGCGACGCCCACAAAAGGCACGGGCGGCCGTAGACCCCTTGGCCTCCGTACGCGACGCTATCGATCATGCGGCCCACGGTCGATATGAAAAAACCGAGCCCAAAGAGACCAAAGACGATGGAAGGGACGCCCGCGAGATTGGCGACGCACACCCGGACCAGCCGGGCGACCGGTGACTTGGCCGACGCGTACTCCGTCAGATAGATCGCAGTCGCGACGCCCGCGGGCACAGCCACCAGGGTCATGAGCAGGGTCAACGCGACGGTTCCGAAGATCGCGGGGAAGACGCCCCCCTGCGTCATCCCTGCGCGGGGCGCCTCGCTGACGAATTGCCACGACAGCGTGCGCACGCCTCCGATGACGACGTCGCCCATGACGATGACCAGCATCACCAAGATCACGACGACCGCGGCTGCGGTGAGCCCCGCCAGCGCCCGATCCCCGTGCCTGACCGTGCCGACGAGCCGGCGCGAGGAAACGGCCGACGTCATGCCACGGTCCCGAGATTGCGACGCATCCGGTAGACGATGCGCTCGCCGATGAAGTTGAAGACGAACGTCGCGATGAAGAGCATCGCCCCGAGGGCGAAAAGCACATCGTAGTGAGCGCTGCCCACGACGACCTCCCCGAGCTCCTGAGCGATGGTCGCGGTGATCGTCCGGGTCGAGTGCTGGAGGCTCAGGTCGAGCAGCGCCGCGTTACCCGAGGCGATGACGACGATCATCGTCTCGCCGATGGCGCGACCGAAACCGAGCACGGTCGCGGCCGCGATCCCGGGCGCGGCCGCCGGCAGCACGACTCGCAAAATCGTCTGCGAGGGCGTGGATCCCATGGCCAGCGCGGCTTCGCGATAGGAGCGCGGAACGGCGCGAAGAGCATCCTCGGAGACCGAGAACACGATGGGGATGATGGCGAACGACAGGCCGATTCCCGCGACGAGCGCGTTCAGGCGGTGCTCGGTGCCGAACGCTCGCTGGACCCAGCCCGCGAGCACGATGAGCGCAAAAAAACCGACCACGACCGAGGGAACACCCGCGAGAAGCTCGATGGCCGGTTTGACGATCTCCCTCATGCGCCCCTTGGCATACTCGGAGACGAAGACGGCCGCGGCGACGCTCATGGGCCCGGCAAAAACCAGGGCCACGAGCGTCACCTTGAGCGTGCCCATGATGAGAGGCATCACGTTGTACTTCGGGACTTCGCTCACGGGCTGCCACACGTAAGCCTCGGCCCCGTGCTGGCGAATCGGAATGAGCATGCTCCAGGGCGTCACTTCCCGATGCACCTCGACGCTCGTCAAAAGTGGAAGGGCCTCTTTGCCCACGAACACGAGAATGAGAAGAATGGCGGCGATCGAGCCCAGGGCCACGACCGTGATCGCAAGCTCGATGAGCCGCTCACGCCAACCGCTGTTGCGCCGGAGTGAACGCGATCGCGCGCGCTCGGTCCGCTCGGGCACCGCAAGGATGGTGGGATGGGCCATACGGTCAGGTCTTGGGCAGCGGATAGTAGCCGACGAGCTCGATCACTTTCTGTCCGTCGGGGCTCTTGACCCAGTCGATGAAACGCTTGGCGAGACCCGTCGGCTCGCCCGCCGTGTAGAAGTAGAGAAACCTCGCGATGGGATACGTGCCGCTCTGCGCGGTCTCGAGCGATGGAGCGATGGCGTCCGAGGTGTCGTCCTTCTTCACTTTGAGCGCGCGGATCCCTTCGAGATACGCGATGCCCCCGTAGCCAATCCCGAAGGCGTCGCCCTTCACGGCGCTCGCGACCGCCGAGGTTCCGGCCAGCGTCTGCACCCCCGCAGCAAAGTCCTTATTTTCGAGGACGTGCTCTTTGAAATAGCCATACGTCCCGGAGTTATTCTCGCGACCATAGAGGACGACGGCGTGGTTGGCCCCACCCACGTCCTTCCAGGACGTCGTCTCTCCCTTGTAGATCTTGGATAGCGCAGGGATGGAGATCTCTTTGATCGGGTTTTTCTCGTTGACGTAGACGGCCAGCGCGTCGAGCGCGACTTTGATTTCGACGGCGCGTGCCCCGCGTTTGGCCTGCGTGTCGTCCTTCTCTTTGTCCTTCATCGGCCGGCTGGCTTCGCAGATATCCGTCGTGCCGTTGATGAGGGCCGCAATCCCCGTGCCCGAGCCTCCACCCGTCACCTGGACGCTCACCCCTGGATTGGCGTTCATATAGGTCTCGGCCCACCGCTGGCCGAGGATCACCATCGTGTCCGAGCCTTTGACGGACAAGGTCGTTTTCTCGGGAGCCGGCGCGGGAGCGCTGCTGCTGCCGGCGGGGGCGGGCGATGGGTCGGTCCGGGTGCAACCGATGAGCAGACCGGTGGCGATGAGCGCCAACGAAAAAAGACGCATGGGAATCTCCTATCCAAAACGACCGGTGATGTAGTCCTCGGTCTCTCGTTCTCTCGGGCGTGTGAAAATCTGGGTCGTGTCTCCGACTTCGACGAGTCGGCCCATGTAAAAAAAGCCCGTCCGCTGCGAGACGCGCGCGGCTTGCTGCATGTTGTGGGTCACGATGACAATGGTCAGCTCGTCTCGAAGCTCGGCCACCAGGTCTTCGACCTTCGCCGTCGCGATAGGGTCGAGCGCGCTGGCAGGCTCGTCCATCAGAAGCACTTCGGGCTCCACGGCCAGGGCTCGAGCGATGCAGAGCCGCTGCTGCTGGCCCCCGGAAAGGGCCAGCCCGGATTCGTCGAGACGATCCTTGACCTCCTCCCATAGAGCGGCGTGCCGCAGGGCGCGCTCGACGCGCTCGACCAGGACACGCTGCTCCGAAATGCCCGCGATCCGAAGCCCGTAAGCCACGTTCTCGAAGATCGACTTGGGAAACGGGTTCGAACGCTGAAAGACCATCCCGACGCGCCGCCGAACGAGCACGGGGTCCACCTCCGGCCCATAGATGGCTTCGCCATCGAGCTCGACGTGGCCAGTGACCGACACGTCGGGGACGGTGTCGTTCATGCGGTTGAGCGAACGAAGAAACGTGCTCTTGCCGCAGCCGCTCGGACCGATGAGGGCCAGCACCTGATTGGCGTGCACGTCGATCGTGACATCTTTGATGGCCGTCTTATCGCCATAGCGAACGGCCAGATCCCGCGCCCGCATCTTGAGCTCTACGCTCAACTCGGGCGATAGCGTCGCGGCGGCGACCACGGGCGCGACTTTGGCCGGCTCGGACGAGCGTTGTGTGTCTCCCCCGTGACGTTCACGTGACGACGCGGGGAGACGGCTCCGTGAATCGGTCATGCCGCAAAGCCCGCCCGACCCGACGATGGGTCCGGATCTCGGGCTGAAAGCGACACGATGGCACTTCCCCGCTGAAGCAGGAATGGGTGCCCCCTCCAAGCGATTCGCCGGCTCGCCCAGGCGCGTAGCCAGCAAAAGACCGCCACGTAAGACCGAATGATTTCAAGCGGTACGTACCACCAGGCGAACCAATGCCGCCTGAGCAGCGCGGCCGAAACGAACGCCCCCAGGGTCTGAATGACGGATGCGATGGCGAGCAAGAGGGCCGTCGTGCGGCTTGGCGCAATCAGCAGACCCACGGTCGTCACGAATACGGGCGACAACATGGGCTCGATAGCAAACCCGAGCGGAAAGAGCGATCTGCGCATCTTGGCCCAGCGCGTGTGTCGCTCGAGCGTTCGAAAAACCGAGCAGCCCGTATTTCGATTCTCGACGATATCGAAGGACAGCCTCGCCTTCAGGCCCGCCTTTCTGAAGATGCGGCCGAGCACGTAGTCCTCGGCAAGCACGTGGCCCACCGACGCAAAGCCTCCCAGCCGCTCCAGGTCCGAGCGCCGAACGGCCATGGATTTACCGACCGTGAGCGGCCGGCCGGTGACGGCTTCGACCGCGGCGATGCCGGGAGCGGTGGACGCGCAGATCTGCAAGTTCTCGAGCGCGGCCCCGAGCGTCTGTTCACCGGTGCCCGCGAACAGGCTCGTGACGAGGCCCACCCGAGGGTCTTCGAGCTCCCCGACGAGTGACGCGAGGTAGGTCGGCGAGACCCGGACGTTGGAATCGGAGATCACGCACACTTGGCCCGTCGCCACTCGCTCGAGATCGATGAGCTGCGCCACCTTCGGATTAATCGCCGCCCGGGGATTGGTGACGACCACGCGTCCATCCACGTGGGGATGGCGCGCGAGAAAGTGCCGCGCGACCGCAAACGCAGGGTCGCCGGCATCGGCAACGCCCAGCAGAACCTCGAACGAGGGATACTCGATGCGCGCGAAGGACTCGAGGTTGGCGGCGAGATCGTCGTCGCAGCCGGCCAAGGGCTTGAGAATACTCACTCGGAGCGCCGAGGGCTGCGCCCGTTGCGCGCCGGCTGCCTGCTTCCGCCGCTTCACGATGGCGCCCCAAAAGAGGCCCATCATGGGGCCGTACAGGGCGAGCGATGCGGCCGCCAGCACGACGGCAACCTCCAAGAGGCTCACACTGAGCATTAGCCACGTCTTTTGTGACACCCAGTGCATCAACCCGGTGAAATTTTGGTGACGCGGCGTTCAGCGACGACCTCATCCGGGCCCTTCATTTCGACCGCGCGCAAGCGAGCCTCGCTGTCGGCGCGCCCGGCAAGGAAATCTCCGAACCTGGCCGCGTCGGCGCGATGCAGAGCCACCCTGAACGTCGAGCCCGAGCCCACGGTGCTCTCGACGGAGACCTTGCCGCGCATCGCCTCGACCATGTGCTTGACGATCGAGAGGCCAAGCCCGGTGCCGCCGAGGTCTCGCGACCGCCCTGCGTCGATGCGATAGAATCGCTCGAAGACCCGCGACAAGTGCTCGGCCGCGATGCCGGGGCCGGTATCGGACACGACCAGGCTCACGCGATCCTCGTCGTGCGATGCGCCCACGAGAATCCGTGAGCCGGACGGGCAATACTTGACGGCGTTGTCGACCAAGTTCGACAGAACGTGCTCGAGCGCCCTCGCGTCGCCGTCGATGGCCGGCAGCGCCGCCGGAAGCTCGGACGCGAGGCGGACGCCTTTTTTCTCCGCGCGCTCGCGAAAGAGCGCGAGCACGATGGGGACCACGCGCTGGAGCTCCACCGGCTCGCGCTTGAGCTTGAACTCGTTCGATTCGAGCTTGGAAAGCTCCAGCATGTCTTCGACCAGGAGCTGAAGACGCTGCGCGTTTCGCTCGATGATGTCGAGAAACCGAATGGCGGCCGCCCGGTCGTCGAGCGCGCCGAACCTCAGCGTCTCGGTGGCCGAGCGAACGGCCGCGATGGGCGTTCGCAGCTCGTGGGAAGCGTTGGCCACGAAGTCGCGGCGGAGCGACTCGAGGCGACGGAGCTCGGTGACATCGACGAACACGAAGAGCAGGCCTTCGTCGCCCGCCGACAAGGGCGCCACTTGCACGAGCACTCGCCGCGGCTTGAGGCCGGGCAGCTCGAGCTCGACCAGGCGGTCGTCAGGCTCGGCGCGCGCGTCTTCGAGCATCTCGCTAAGCTGCGCGTTTCGCACGGTTTCGAGCAGGAGCTTGCCGACGGCATCGGTGCCCAAGAGAAGCATCGAGCGAAGGGCCGAGTTGACGAGCTCGATGCGGCCGTCCTGATCCACGACGACGACGCCCTCGTGCATCGCCTCCAATATTTTCTTTTGAAGGTCCCGCTCGCCGCGAAGATCCACGAGGCTGACGGCGAGGTGGCTCACCGCGCGGTCGAGCGTCTGTCCGAGCATGGCAAACTCGTCTCGCGCGGTGGCGTTGGTTCGCACCGAGACGTCGCCATCGCTCACATCGCTCATTCGGTGCGCCGCGGCTCGAAGCTCTTGGACGACCTTGGCGACGCGCTTGGCCGCCGAGACGCAGAGACCCAGGGCGAGCGCCATCGCCACTCCGGCAGCCGCCCAGGCCACGCGGCTGGCCGACCCCGACTCTGCGCCAGCCCCAATCGACATCAGGACGGCGCCCACGAGCGCCGCGCCGATGGCCAGCGAGGCCATGACAAGTTTGGCACGAATACCGAACATCTAGCCTCGCTCCTCGGTCCTTCGAGAGCTCATTTGCCTTTGATGAAGCTCGGCGGCACGACCCACTTGGGGCTGCGCAAGAGCTCGCACGCGAGACCCAAGAAGACCCCGCGCAGCACCTCTTCCGGATCCGAAGCGCCGCTTGCCGTCCGCTCCGCGACGATCTTGGAAAGAGTCGTCTTGCCGGTCACCGCATCGATGACGGCCGCTTCGCGCTCGGGCAGTCGGAACATCTCGAGCCGAACCGGCGGCACGGCGACCGGTTCGACCACTTCTTCGCGTACCGGGGCGAGCATGGATTCGAGCTCGTCGTAGCTATAGCCATGCCGGATGCCGCGACCAATGAGCTCGTAGGTGTCCACGCCCAGGGGAAAGGTCTCTTCCTGCGAGCGCATCCCGCGAGCAAACGCGATCTCGCCTCGCTTCCACCGGAAAATCTCGACGAGCCGCTCTTGGGTCTGGTCGTGGATGGCGCGAAAGAGCTCGATGGGCCGTAGCACCCCGATGCCGACGAGCGCGTCGCCGATGCGACCCCCGAAGCGCGGAAGGACGGCGAGCGCCATCTCGAGCTCCATGCGAAGGACTTGACCCCGGCGAATGAGAAACTCGCCGAGGAGCTCGTGTTTCTCGGTCGACGTCACGCACTCGGGCGAGCCCTCGACGAAGAACGTGCGCTTCTTTCGGGGCCCGTCTTGCAGCACCAGCACGCCGGTCTCGCGCCGAACGGCCATGTGGAAGATGCGCGTGGGGAGCCGCGCCGGATCGAGCTGGCCTCGATCGATGGCGTCGCTCGGGAGCTCGACGTCCCACTGCAGCGCCGGGCTGCTCGCGAAGCGCGCCAGCTCGGGATAACGGGTGACGGGCTTGAACCGGCCCGGCACGCGCGCGATGGAGCACGTCGTGCCCACCTGGCCCGTCGCAAAGAGCTCGACGAGCTGAGGCAGCGCCACAGGCCCGAGCAGCGTGCCGTCGAGCCGCTTGATCCGATAAAGCGCAGGCGAGCCTTGCTCGCTTGCGGGCGCGCTCGACGGAGGCGACGACGCGTCTCGCTTGACGAAGCGCAGCGTCGTATCGCTCTCTTGCGAGCCTTCCTCGAGGACCGCCTCTTCGGGGAGGCCGAGCTTCTCGACGAAGGCAGCCAGGCGCGAAGGACCGATCTGCAGACGCCGTCGCCTGGCGAGCTCCTCGAACGCGTCGATCATCGCGGCGGCAGACTGCCAGCGCAGGGCCGGCTCGCGCGAGAGCGCCCGCAGGAGAATCGCGCGTACGTCGTCGGGAATTCGCGCTCCCGACCGGTCGATGACCGAGACGTCCGCGTCGCGGATTCGCATGAGAACGTCGAGATCTTGGGCCCCGGTGAAAAGCGGCCGCAAGACCAGCAGCTCGGCCATCAGGATGCCGACCGTGAAGATGTCGCTCCGCGCGTCGAGCTCGCGACCCACGACTTGCTCGGGCGACATGTAGCCGAGCTTGCCCTTGAGCTGCCCGGCATCGGTGCGGCGCTCGATCTCAGCGGCGCGAGCGATGCCGAAGTCGGTGAGCTTGACGCCACCGGAGCGGTCGATGAGGACGTTGCCCGGCGAAACGTCGCGATGCACGAGCAAGATGGGTTTACCGTCGTCGTCGCGCGCCCCGTGCGCGTAGTCGAGCGCCCGCAGAACCGACAAGACCACGTGTAGGCAGACGTCGAGCGGAACGTCTTCGCCGCGCGCGGAGGCGGCCCGTATCAGGCGAGCGCCCGTGGTGCCGTCGACGTACTCCATGGCCATGTAGAGCTCGCCGTCCTGCTCGCCGAAGTCGAACACCTGGACGATGTTGGGATGGCCCAAGCGAGCGCACACTCGAGCTTCGTCGACGAACATCGCCACGAAGTCGGGATCGCGCGTGTACTGGGGGAGGATTCGCTTGACGGCGACGAGCTTCTGAAATCCATGCGGACCCGCTCGGCGCGCGAGATATACTTCCGCCATCCCGCCCGTGGCAATACGACGCAGAAGCTCGTAAGGCCCCAGGCGCAGCGGCGCCGGGATGGATGAGGTCGTCATCGCCTTGGATCAGCTTAACATGGACAATGGATATCGATGGCAACGGGCGACGAAAGCGGCGTCTTAACCTTCGACAAGCCGCGGGGCTGGACGAGCCATGATGTCGTCGGCCGTGTGCGCCGGACGCTCCGAACGCGCTCCGTGGGGCACGCTGGAACCCTGGACCCGATGGCGACAGGCGTGCTCGTCGTCCTCGTCGGCGAGGCGACCAAGCTTGCGCCCTGGCTGACGGCTCAAGACAAGGCGTACCTGACCACGGTGGCTCTCGGCACAGAGACCGACACGCTCGATGCGGACGGTCGCGAAGTGCGGCGCGAGGCCCTGAGCCCGGAGCTACGCGCCGCTCTGTCGCAATCGAGCCCGCTCGCCGTCGCGCCCATGGTCCAGGCAGCGCTCGAGATCGAGCGACAGCGAACCTTGCAGGATCCGCCCGTCTATTCCGCCATCCAGACGAGGGGTGAGCGCGCCTATGCGCTCGCGCGGCGAGGCGTCGTGCCGGATCTCGCCTCCAGACCCGTACGCGTCGTGCGTCTGGACCTGACGGCGTGCGGCGACGAGCCCGCGCACCTCTCGGTGACTCTCGAGGTGAGCAAGGGCTACTACGTGCGCGCGTTCGCCCGCGATCTCGCCGCCACGCTCGGCACCGCGGGCCACCTGACGAGCCTTCGCCGCCTTCGCTCTGGCCCCTTCGGCCTCGAGCATGCGCTCGGGGTCGACGATTCGGCCGAGGTGATGCGATCGCGCCTCGAGCCCATCGCTGCGGCTGCCGCTCGAGCTCTGCCGGTCGCGCATCTCACGCCTTCGGGCGCGGAGGATGCGCGCCACGGACGGCGCGTACAGCCGACAGCCATCGCCGCGCCTTCGCTCGGTCCGTGCGCTTGGCTCGATGCTTTGGGCGAGCTTGTGGCCGTCGGCGAGATCGAGCAAGACGGCGGAGCCAGAGTGCTCCGCGGCTTCTCGGTTACTTCGCGGCAGGCCCCTTGCGAGCCGCTTGTTGAGCCGCCTTGAGGCGCTCGGCGGCGGCCTTGGCCAACGAGCCCGTGGGCGCGAGCTTCAAGTACTCCGCGTACTGGGCCGCGGCTTCTTTGAAGTGCTTGCTGCTCGCCAGCCGGCCGCCCAAGTAATAGTGGGCGGGGGCGTAGGTCGGCTCGGCTTTGACGGCCGCTTGTAGGTCGTCGAGAGCGCCCGCTTCGTCCTTTTGCCCCAAGTGGCAGAGAGCGCGCTCGGTGCGCACTTCGCCGCCATCTTTCGTCGCGATGGCGGCGTCGAACGTCTTGACGCAGGAGGCAAACTCCCCCGCCATCCGGTACTCGTAACCGACCGAAGCCGTCATCGCGTAGTCGCCTTTGACCAGCCCGAGGACGGCGTCGAGCTGCGCCGCGGCGCCGCGCGTGTGCCAGACGTTGAGCCAGTGCGCGAGGGTCAAATGGAACATCGGCTCGCTCGGAGCGATGTGCACCGCTTGCCCGAGCTCCGTGGTCGCCGCGTCGGTGTCGCCGCGTGTGGCGAGCGCCACGCCGACGTTCTCGTGAAGCACGGCGCTCCCTGGGTGAGCCGCGAGACCGGCGCGACCGACCGCCAGCGCATCGTCGATTCGCCCCTGGTCGAGGTAGAGCGCGCACAGCTCGGCAGAAGCGGTCTCGAGGTCGGGCGCTGCGACGAGCGCCGCCTTGTAGGCCGCCTCGGCGGCCGCGGCGTCACCCAGCTTCTCGCACGCCATTCCGAGGTTGTAGAGGGCGCCCGAGTCGTGCGGATTTTTCTTCGCGGCCGCCTCGAACGAGGCTCGGGCATCGGCATAATGGCCCGCATCGAAAGCCTTGATGCCCGCGAGCAGGTCGGGAGACGCGACGGGCTCGGGGGCAGCGCTCGGCTCCGGAGCGGGCGCGCTGGGGGGTGGAGGCGGGGGCGACTGCGGCGTTGGCTCGGCCCCCCCGCACGCTTGAAGAACGAGAGACACCGCCAGGAGAGACGCCGCCGGGAGAGACGCTCGGAGAGAGACCCCTCGGAGAGATTGACCGCCAGGACGCCAGGGGCGCCAGGAAGACCGAAGAGAAGGATTGGTGGCGGCCCTGGCGTCCTGGCGGTTTCTCTCTCCACTCGGGGATCTCATGGTCGTTTCCTTCGACGCACAGGGCTCTCAGCTATTGACCGCGCTGACGAGCGACTCGTGAATCTCCTTGTAGCGCACGCCCCGAGCGACCTTGCTCCCGTCGAGCTCGCGCACGTAGAAGACGTCGGCCACTCGCGTGCCTTCGGTGTTGATCTTCGAAAGCGCGATCGAGAGCCCGAGGTGGTGCAGCGCATAAGCGAGCCGGTAGAGAAGGCCGGGGCTGTCTTTCGCGAACACTTCGACGACGGTGTGGCTGGGCGACGCCCGGTCATCCACGATGACCTCGGTGGGCACCGCGGGGCTTGGCCGCTCGCGCCACGGCGAGCTCGACCCGGTGCGCGAACGAAGCAGCTGCTCGGGGGCGACTTTACCCGCGCAGACGTTTTCCAAGTCACGCGCCAGACGCGCCATCACCAGGTCCACCCCTTCGACGCCGCCGTCGCGGTCACGCACCCAGAAGAGGTCGACCGCCTCGACGCGCCCGCTCGCCGTGCGCGAGTAGACCTGCGCCGCGAGGACCTCGAGACGGTTGGCCGTGATCGCGGCCGCGATGCTCGCCAGAAGGCCCGGCCGGTCGTCGGCGACGACGCAAAGCTCGGCCGCCTCGGGGTGGCGCGAATGCACCCGCCCGACGTGCGCCGATTGCCGGCCGCGCTGGAGCACGACCCGCGCGTGCTGCACGATCGACTCGGCCGTATTCGCGAGCATGTACCTGTCGGGCATCGTCTCGAGCAGGGCGTCGAGCGCGTCCGCCGGACCGATCCACGCGGCCTGCACGGCCCGGCGCACCAGGGCAACCCTATCGGCATCGATGCGTGGGAGCTGCCCGGCCAGATGCGCCTCGGCGGCGAAATAGAGCTCGTCGAGCATCCGCGCCTTCCACGACGTCATCGCCGTCGGCGAAGTCGTGCTCAAGTCGGAGACCGTGAGCAGATAGAGATCGCGAAGGCCCTCGCGACCGCGCATGCTGCGGCAAAACTCCGCCACCGTAGCCTCGTCGTCGAGGTCTCTTCGCGTCGCGATGCGGTACATCAGAAGGTGATCCATCACGAGCTGGCACGCGTCGGCGGTGTCCTCCGCCGAAAGCCCCAGTCGCGGAAGGATGGTCTGGCACATGTCCGCGCCCACCTTCGAGTGCTGCTTGAGAGACCCCGAGGAGTCCGGCCAACCCTTGCCGACGTCGTGAAGAAGCGTCGCCAAAAATAGCGGCACCGGGCGGGCCACCTCGGCCGCGAGACGCGAGCCCAAAGGAAACTCGTGCGCGAGCTCGCCGCGCGCCATCTGGCGCAAGCGATCGACGGCGGCCACCGAGTGAACGTCGACGGTGTACACGTGATAGACGTCGTGGTGCACGCGCCCGGTCACCGGGAGAAACTCAGGGACCATCGCCAGAAGGAGCCCGACGTCGTGCAGCTCGCCCACCATCGAGCCGCGCCGCGTGCGCGTCTCGGCGACGGTGCAGACGAGCTCCACGAAGATGGCCGCGGCCTCCGCGCTCGCCCTCAAGCGCTCGGCCCAGGCGCTGTCGGCCGCCGATCGCACGATGGCGTCGCGCGCGAACGCCAGGACGGGCGCCTGATGGCGCAGGCACGCGGCATAGATGCGCATCGCCAGCGCGGGATCGCTCTGCAGATCGGCCGTATTGGCGATCGTCACGTGCCCGTCGAAGAGCTGGACTCCGCCGCCGAGGTCGCTCGCCGGGCTCGCCCTGCCCCTCTTTCGTACCGGCCGCAGGCGTTCGAGCAGGCTGGCGCGAGCGCGGGTGACGGCGCGCGCGTGCAGGTAGTAGTCCTGCATCATCCGCTCGGCGGCGCGCGCGCGGTCGTCTCCGTAGCCCATGGCCACGCCCAGGGCCTCTTGGTCCTCGAAGTTGAGTCGATCGGATTTGCGCCCCGAGCGCTGGTGCAGGCGATTGCGCACCCGCCAGAGAAACTCTTCGGACTTCGCGATCTCCTGGGCCTCGCGCGTGACGAGCACTCCCACGCGGACAAGCTCGCCCCAAACGCCCATAGGGTCTTCGTTGGCCGATTGGCCCACGTGGTAGCGGGCGCGGGCGGCCCAGCTCGCGCCGTCGAGATCGCGAAGGCCGCCCGGGCCACTCTTGACGTCGGGCTCGAGCAGGTACACCGACCCGCCGAACCGCTCGTGGCGAATGCCGGCTTCCTCTTCGATCCGGTCGATGAACTCGCCGAGGTCTTCCTCTCCGAAGAGCCCTTCGGCGGCCTGGTTACGCAGACCCGCCAAAAGGTCTGCGTCGCCGGCGAGGAGTCGGAGGTCGAGAAGCGACGTCGCGGTGGCGAGGTCTCTCTGCGCCAGGGGCAGCACGTCTTTCGTGCTCAGGACCTGGTGGCCGAGGGGCAGCGCCGCGTCCCATAGTGGATAGAGGAGCGCCTCGATGAACGCCCCCGCCTTCTCGCGGCCCGACCGAACGACGACCACCATGTCGGCGTCGCTCCGGAGCGCGACCGCGCCGCGCCCGAAGCTGCCCACCGCAGCCAGAGCGACGCCAGCCGCCGAATCCCCCGCCCGCCTCGTCGCTGCATCGAAGCGCCCGATGATGCAGTCGTCGAGAAACCGGGCGTTGGCGCGCCCGAGCGCGAGGCCGTCTTGGCCGGATTCGAGCAGCGCCTCGAGCGCCCGACGGTGAGCGGCCAGGGCCTGTCGAAGCAGCGAGCCGTCCGGAGCCGGCGGGGGGACCGATTGCGGATCGACCGTCATGGTTTCGCTTGGGGCAAGCCCCCAATCATACTCAATGAGGCGGCGCCCCCGAACCCGAAGTTCAGGCTGGCGCGTATCTCCATGATGAACATAAAAAAACGCCCCCGTCCGGTATGAACACGGAGGCGGGGGCGTAAGAACGGGCGGACGTTAGGGGGAGGGGCACATCCGCCCGTTACGCGCACAGGTAACGCGGCTCGCTGCGATGCGCAATGGACATTCGTGAAGTACCCATCCATTCGGGTGCGATTTATGAAGGTGCATCGCAACGAGGTAGCCCGCGAAACCGCCTGCGCCGCCACGACGCCTTCGCACTCTCACGTTGAAGACATCGCCATCACGCGACGTCCACGGCGTCGGCTAACCCGACGATTGGAGACATCGCCTATTCGCTTGAGCTATGGTGCGCCGCGCTCAGGCACCAAACCTTCTTGACTTCGGCCATTTCGGGGACAGGCAAGAAGAACACCGATTCGGTGCGCCAGGAGATCTTCGCATCATGGTTCAGCAGAGCTTTGTCACTCGTCGACAGGGATACTTGTTTGGCTCGGCGGCGTTCGTGCTGCTCGGATTGGTGGCGGTCGCTCCATCGTGTAACCAGCTTCAGCCGTTCCCCAACGGGATCACGGCCGGGTCGTCGGGCTCTAGCAGCGCGGCCTCAGGCTCGGGCTCGGGTGGCGCATCAGGGGGCTCGACGGGGCCCTCCAGCGGCAGCAATGCCTGCGCGGCTACAGCCTCCGCGATTACGGCAAACCAGACCAACGCGATCGCGCTGATGCATGGCCAGCCGAGCAACTGCCCCGGCAACGCAAACCTGACCAACATCTTCACGACCCCAGGCATACCCGGCCAGGCCAATGGCATCTTCTTTCGCGACGGCCCGCGCGGCGTTTGCCTGGCCGCCAACCTGCCGCCGCAAAAGTCCGGCTTTTCGACCGCGTTCCCCTCGGCGTCCGCGCGCGGCGCGACGTTCGACTTCGACATCGAGCAGACGATCGGCGAAGACATCGGCGACGAAGTCGTCGCCTCCAGCCACACCCTGATTTTGGCCCCTGTCATCAACATTCTGCGCCACCCGGCGTGGGGGCGAAGCCAGGAAACCTACGGCGAAGACTCGTATCTCCTGGGCCGCATGGGCACGGCGTTCGTCGACGGGGCCCAAGAGTACGTTCCCGCGTGCGCGAAGCACTACGCCGCCAACAACATCGAAAACGGGCGGGCGTCGAACACGTCGCAGATGGACGAGCAGACGCTTCACGAGATCTATGGACGCCACTTCGAGATGGTCATCCAAGACGCCAACGTCGCTTGCATCATGGCGTCGTACAACCTCGTTCAGTCCAACGACGGGCCCGACAAGACCGCGCACAAATCGACGCAGAGCCCTGAGCTCTTGACCGACATGCTCCGCACGACGTTCGGGTTTCAAGGCTTCGTGATCACCGACTGGTGGGCGCTGCCGGGAGACAACGCGTCGTGCTCGGCTCAACCAGCCGCTCAGGCGCTCTATTCGTCGGCCGCGATCAACGCCGGGCTCGACATGGAGATGCCCTGGGACGACAACTTCACGCAGCTTCAGAACGATCTGCAAGGCAACCAGATCACGCCGTCGCAGATCCAGACCGCGGCGACGTATATCGCCACCAAGCAGTGCGAGTTCAATATCTTGAGCGGCAAGGGCCTTCAGGCCGCCAAGACCACGCAAGACCCGACGACCTACAACATTCAGGGCAACACCGCGCACATTCAGGACTCGCGCAAGGCCGCCACCGAAGCCATGGTCCTTCTCAAGAATGCCACGACCGGCGGCGCGCCGACGTTGCCGATCCCCTCCACGGTCACCAAGATTGCCGTCGTCGGCGCCACCGTCCCTTTCACACTGAGCAACACCGACATCAGCAACGGCACCGTCAATTTCATCAACAGCGTCGTGACCGGGATCGATCCGCCGACGCATCTCACCGGCGACCTCGGGAGCAGCCGCGTCTACTCGGACCCGACCACGTTCGTCGGGCCCCTTCTCGGGCTGCAAAACGGTGCACCCATGGGGACGACGGTGGTCTCGGGAGGCAGCACGGCGGCAACGATCGACACCACGGCGGACTTCTACGTCGTCGTGGCCGGGCTCACTCCCGAAGACGAAGGCGAGGACTACACGGGCGCGAGCGACAGGCTGAGCTTTTCGCTCGATGACAAGCTCGTTCACGTCGAGGGCGGCACGGCCGTGCAAGACCCGCTCATCGAGGCCGTGGCCGCGCTCGGCAAGCCCATGGTCGTCGTCCTCGAAGGCGGCAGCGTCATCGACATGCCCTGGCTGTCCACAGTGCCCGCCGTCGTGATGGCGTGGTACCCGGGCCAAGACGGCGGCGATGCTCTGGCCGATCTTCTCTTCGGCAAGGTCAACTTCAGCGGCAAGCTGCCGGTCACCTGGCCGAATCCGATCGTTGGATCTTGCTCGGGCCATTGCCCGACGACCGCCGCCGGCGCCAGCGTTCCGAGCCCGAGCGTGACGTGTCCGGCTTGCTACGGCGACGAAGGGCTCTTTACGGCCGGGGCCAGCAGGACGACGCCGATGAGCTATTACCTTGGATATCGCTACTACGATGAAAACAAGATAACGCCCCTATTCGCGTTCGGGCACGGCATGAGCTATTCGACGTATGCGTACGGGACGCCGACGTTGTCTCAGGCCACGGCGACCGCTTCGGATACCGTGATGGTCACCGTCCCTGTGACCAACATGGGCACGCTGGCGGGCGACGAAGTGTCGTTCGTCTTCGTCTCGTATCCGTATACGAAGCGGACCGGGCATACCAACACCAAAGAGCTCAAAGGCTTCGTACGGACGCCGATTCCCGTGGGCACCACGGCGACCACCGTCACCATTCCGCTACGGATTTCGGACCTCAAATACTGGGACACGCCCACGAGCAAATGGGTCAACGAAACGGGCGCAATCAGCGTAATGGTGGGCGGAAGCTCCGACGCGCTATCACCGGCTCTGACCCTGACCCTTCAGTGAACCTCCAACAAGACGGCGGCTGCAAATAGGCCGCGCGGGAACAGAGAACATGACACTCTTTTCGTGCCGAACCCTGTCTCGTGCGGCGCTCTCGGCGTCGCTCGCAATCCTCGCTTTTGCCGCCACCGCTTCGGCCGACGAGCCCGGCGGAGGCACCGGCACCGGGGCGACGACCAATGTGCCCGTGGCTGCGCCGCCCGATGCCTCGCCCACGCCGCCCGTCGAGTCGGCACCCTACGTTCAGGCGCTGACCACGACTCCGATTGTCGGTCCCGTCGAGCACCTGGGAGCGGACGCGTATCCGAACGATCCCGTGCGAGGAATTTATGGGGGCTCTCTTTGGGCCACCTTTCACGGCCGGCAATGGCCCTACATGCCCAAGACTGGCGTCGGCGTCAGCGGGTACGTGTGGGTCGACACCGGCTACGAAGCCATCAACCGCGAAGGCAACCTTCAGGGTAACGCGAGCCTGAAGGACTACGTCCAGCAAGGTCGCTTTCTCTTGAGGATCACGCCCACGTGGACCGATGGCCATTGGTTCGCGCAGGGCCAAGGCGAGTTCGTGGCCGACCGCGATCAGGAGCAGCCCGCCCCCACCGTCGCCAACGTCGACGATATGTGGGTCAAGTTCGGGCGCTGGAAGACGTTCGACCTCCAGTTCGGGCGTTTCGAGGCGTGGGAGGTTTACCACTTCGGAATGGGGCTCGACCTCTACACGCTCGAGCGACAGGGCGCGCAGGACTTTTACAGAAACCAGCTCGGGCAGGGCCCGGTCCCCATCTATGGCGTGACCAACTTGTTCTACCGCCAGGGCAACGTGGGCCAGAGCGCGCTTCACCTTTATCCGACCGACTGGCTGCGTTTCGAGGTCGAAGGGGTCTTCGGACAGGATCCCGGCTCCGGCGGTCAAAACGAGATTGGCGCTCGTCCGGTGGCCATCGCCGACTTTGGCTGGATGAAGCTCAAGCTCGGAGCCGAGTGGGACCACCAGTCGCCCTACGACACGAGCCTGCGGGGACAGCAGTGGAACTACGGCGTCGGAGGCGCACTGCAGTTCGTAGTCGATCCGTACATTGAGTTCGGAGCCAACTATGGGTACGGCGCACAGATTCAGTACGGCGGAGCGGACGGCACGCGACAAGATGATAACTCGTTCACCGAGTACAGTGTCGGCGGCTTCGTCAACGCGCGCATCGTGAGCGGTCTCCTCGTTGGCGCCGGCCTCAACTACACGTACAACGTCGACCAGTTCTTCGATCCCTCGATCGGCCGGTACGGCGATTTCAGCCAGTGGCAAGGCTTTGGGGCGATTCAATATCACCTCTTCAAACACATATTTCTCAAGCTCGTTGGCGGCTGGGCCTTGGCTACCCTCAACCCGAATACGCACGAGGGCTACGCACCGCACCAGGACGACATGATTAGCGGGCGGCTTCGCGTGCAGTACTTGTTCTAGAGCGCGCGCGAGGCGGTCTTGCTCTTGCCGTCCGGCTTGGCCGCTGCAGCCGCCGGCGGAGCAAGCGACGCTTCGATCGCATCGACGGAGAGCCCCGTCTCCTTGGCTCGGGCAAAAGCTGCGTAGAGCGCGCCTCTCACGGAGCGAGGCGAGACGTCGAGCGCTTCGGCGGCGGCGCACACCACGGCATCGACCAGCAGTCGTGCGCGCATGGGATCGATCGGCGTCGGAGCGGGCTGCAGCGGAGCCGCAGGAGCGACCTTTGCCGGAGCAGGCGCGGGAACCTCGAGCCCGAGAGTCTCGAGCGTCGTCCCACCGGCCGCCGCCAGCAGCTCAGCGAGCGCCTTGTCGATGGGAAAGACGTGACGCGCGAGCGTATGAAAGTGGTGCGACAGCGGGGACGAGCGACCCCCCTGGTATCGCCACACGGTCCTTCGCGAGACGCCTCCCATGAGCTTGCCGAGCCCCTCTTGATTGAGCCTGAGCGCTCGTTGGGCATCGAGGAGAAGTACACCGATGGGACGCATACCGGGGGCCATCTGGGCAAGCTATCACATCCTGAGGCCGAGCTTGGGAGCGTTCAGCGCGATGATGGGACTCCTGAGGCACAGAATGGGATACATCCGCGAGAGCAGGGGATCGCTTTGACCCAAGGAGAGAACCGTGCGCCAAACGATGGGATACCTTGCGCTGAGGATGTGACTGCTAGACGCCTTCATGGGACTTCTGGCTCTGACGCTGGGATATCCCTCGCACAGCGTGTGACTTTTTCCGCTAGGAATGGGATCTCTCAACCGCAGAGAGTGACCTCTCGGGGGCAGAGCGTGACGTCTGGCTTCCCTCATGCAACCGAGCGGCCCGGCCGCGGTGCGCCTGGCGCGAAACATGGGATTGTTCAGCGTGAACCTGGGATACGCGCGGCTCAATCAGGCTCGCTCATCGCTCGGACCGGGGTCGCTCATCGCTCAGACAGGCCTCGAAGAGGTCAACGAGGCGCCGCTCTCGGTGATAGCCACGTGCCTCGATGTTTCGGAGGGCGGTCTTGGTCTCATCGATGTCCGACTCCTTGGCCTCACGCAGCAGAGCTCGCAAGTCATCGAGATCCTGAGGCCGGCGACGGTCGTCGCGCGCCAGCACCTTGAGAGCCATAAGATCACTGACGCGGGCCACTGGAACGACAAGTCCTGGAAGAATTTCGAGCTGCTCGGCGCGGTCGGCGACGTCCGCCTCGATTCCGGAGGACGCGAACAGGAGATCGACGACGATCCCGTGCTCTGAGCTTCCAGGCGAGACCATGCGGACCGTGGCGAGCCGGGCCACCGCCTGCTGCTCGAGGGCCATGAGGACGGCGTACCCTTTGGCTTGCAGCTCGAGGACCAGGCCCTCGGCCGAGGCGTCGTCCTCGACGCTCACCACGACGTCGACAGCGCGCGTCCTGCGCGGTTCCGCACGAGCGCTGACCGCGAGCCCCCCGACCAAGGCCCAGTTTCGTTTCATCGCCGTGAGATCACTCGCGATGCGCCGCAGTGCGGCCTCGAGTGAGCTCACCCGCGGCGCGGCCAGGCTACGGGCCGCAGCACACTGTCGTCCCCATCCGCGTCTCTGCGCGCTTGATGCCACTTTGCGATGCGCGCGTCGATCTCGCCCTCGCTCTCCAGGGGGCGCATTCGCCGAAGTCTCTGGCGCATCATCGCTTCGCCGAGCGCGGCAAGGTCGAGCGCCAGCCGAACGCGCTCCGCGATCAACCCGGCCCGCGCGCCCATGCGCCAATTGTAGCTCGGCTGACAGCCCTTGGGACGCCTCGTTTCATTGACTCACCGCTCTCGCGATGTCACAAGTCTCGATGGCGGCGACGAGGCTGTCGCCAGAGACGGCAAGCAGGTCGGCCAGCGGAGACGGGCATGCGCGAGGCGTCCGGTTGGAGCGACGGATGTGGCGTCGGCATGGCCCTCTTGCTCGCTACGAGCTGCGGAAGCCGGACGGGGCTCACGAGCCTGGATGACCCGAGCGGCGCGCCTTCGGGTGCGGGGATCGCGAGCTGTCCGTCCGGCGGCCCCGGGCTCGACGATTGCGGGCCGAAAAGGGAGAGCTGCTGCACGACGCTGCTCGTGCAGGGCGGGACTTACGCTCGGACGTACACCAACGTCGGAGGGATCCCGAACGGAGAGGCCGACCCCGCGACGGTGAGCAGCTTCAGGCTCGACAAATACGAGGTCACGGTGGGGCGCTTCCGCCTGTTCGTGAACGCCTGGAACGCGGGGTCGGGCTGGCTTCCGTCCGAGGGATCCGGCAAGCACATCAACCTCCACGGAGGCGCCGGGCTCGAGAACAGCGCGGCCCGTGGGACTTTTGAATCGGGCTGGGTCCCCTCGGACACTTCCAACATCGCGCCGACGACAGGCAACCTGACGTGCGACCCCAACTACGCCACTTGGACGAGCGCGGTCGCGGGCAGCGACAACCGGCCAATCACCTGCGTGAACTGGTACGAGGCGTACGCCTTCTGCATCTGGGACGGTGGGTTTCTTCCAAGCGAGGCCGAGTGGGGATACGCGGCGGCGGGCGGCATCGCGCTGCGCGAGTATCCGTGGGGGGCGACCGATCCGGGAACGCTGAATCTGTACGCGCTCTACGGATGCTTCTATCCGACCGAGGGCGTCTGCACGGGGTCTTCGAACATCGCGCCGGTGGGGACCGCGGCGCTCGGCGCAGGCCTCTGGGGCCAGCTCGACTTGGCGGGCAGCGTCTGGGAGTGGAGCTTGGACGGGCATGCCCCATACGTGAGCCCGTGCAACGATTGTGCGTTTCTAGGGGCCGCCACCTTGCGGGCCGTCCGGGGCGGCGATTTCAGCAGCGACACCTCGAGCCTTCTTCCCGCCGACCGCAGCACAGGCACTCCGCAAGAGCGCTTCAGCGGCATCGGGGTCCGTTGCGCCAGGAGCCCGTAGCGCCGTAGCGCATCACTGCGGGCGCCCGCTCACGGGACGCGAGCGCAGCGAAACCCGATATAGGCACGAAGCGGCGGCGTGTAGCCGTTGCGGGTCGGGGCCCGCAAGTACGCCGACGCGTAACCGAAGTCTCCGCCCCGCATCACCCGGTTCGAGGTCGCCGTCAGATTCGCGCAATCGACGCACGGATTGGCATAGGCCGCGAACCGGTCGAGGTTCCACTGCCAGACATTGCCCGCAAGGTCGAGCTGGCCCCAGAGGCCGGCGCCCTGGCCTGCAAACCCCACGGGCGCCAGGTTCGACACCCCCGCGCACGTCCCCGTGCCGTCCGGGTAGTAGCAGTTGTAGATGGCGTACTTGTTCGCCGCGCCCGGAGCTGCGGTGCCCCACGGATACTTTCGCTGCGCGCTGCCCCCCGCAGCGGCGTATCCCCACTCGGCCTCGCTCGGAAGAAACCCGCCGTCCCAGATGCAGAAGGCGTACGCCTCGTACCAGTTCGCGCATTCGATGGGCAGATTCTCCTGGCTGCCCGCCGAGTCCGTCCATGTGTCGTACTTCGACACGCACGCCAGGCTCACGTTCGTCGGCGACACGTTGCCGTCGTCCGACGCGAGCCACCCGGGCTCGTACGCAACGCCGCCCGTGCCTCCCACGCTCATCAGGCCGGCGCCGCGATTCAGGTGCACATGTTTGCCCGAGCCGGGTGAGGGGCGCCAACCCGCGCCTGCATTCCACGCGCGCACGAACTGACGGAACCGACCCACCGTCACCTGATATTTGTCGAGCCTGAAGCTGCTCACGGTCGCCGGGTCGGCCTCGCTCGTGGGTCCGCCGTCCGCTGTGACTTCGACGCCGCCGTCCGCCGGGTTCACGGGATCGTAGGTCCGGTAAAACGTCCCCCCCGCGACTTCCAAGCTCGTGCAGCAGCTCTCCTTCGAGAGGCCGCAGTCGGTCATGCCAGGGCCGCCGGGAGCGCAGCTCGGAGCCACCTCGGTCCCGTCCGGCGACTGGCCGCCCGCGATGACGCTCCGTCCGCAGGCAGCGAGAGAGACGACGAGCGCCGCGCCGCGAACCCGAGCCAGCGCGCGGCCCAGGCTCGCGCTCGGTCTACTGGGGCATGTCGGCAATGTAATTAATATCGCAGTTACTCGTCGTCCAATAGACATTGGTACCGTCGAGCGCGAACGACATCGCATTGGGCTGGTCGCGCGCGATGACGACGGCGTTGGGGGCCGCACCGTCGAACGGCGGCGCTGCGCCCTTCTCGATGTACCCCAAGGTCACGCAGGTCTGGTTCGCGGGGGTTGCCTCGAGGCATTCGTAGACGCCCCCGCCGTCCATCGGCACGAGGACGCACGGCGTCGCCGGGTCTTGGCTGCATACGCTGTCCGAGCCGGGCTCGCCGAAGTACGCGTTCGCGGTGCCGACCACGAATCCGGTGAGCGACGATTCGTGAAGCGCCGACGGGTAGTCACCGCCCGAGAGGCTGCCGCCGAGCGCCGTGGTGACGTCGCCCACGTGCACTGTGGACTCGTTGCCCCAGTAGAGATTGGTGCCTTTGATGGTGATCGTGTCGTAGACGAGGTCGCCCTGCGACTCGGAGATGCGGGCCGGGCACATCTCGTTCGCGGCCGCGTCCGCATTGCACATCATGCCGAGGGTGAGAATCTCGATATTGCCGGAGTCGTTGGTCGGGTAATAGAGGTAGGTACCGTCGGTGGCGATAGCCGTGGCTTCGCCGTGCTCCGGGCCCTCGGCGTATCCGACATAGGTCACCGCTCCCGTGCCCGACGTCGGAACGCTGTAAAAGCGCGTGCCCGCCGAGAAGTAGATGGTCTTGGCGTCGGGCGAGAGGGCGATCGCGAGGATGGGCGGGTTTACTCCCGGCGTCTCGAGGGCCCCTGGGCTGTTGACCGCCGATACGGGGGAGGGGCCCGGATCGTTGGCCATGCTGAGCAGCGTCTTGGGCGCCGCGCCCGCCGTCGCCGACATGATCGTCGTGCCCACGCCGCCGCTGCACGTCCCCGCCGCGTTGCATGACACGGTGTTCGACGAGCCGATCCAATATACGGTGCCGTCGTGAACGAGCAGCGCCGTTTCTAGGGGGCCTGAGGGCCAGGAGAGCGGCCCCTGGGGCGTTTGGATCGCGGCGATGTGCAGGCCCGGGCCGGCAATCGTCGTTATGGCCGTGCTACCGCCCGCGGCCGCGATGCTCGAGATCGTCCCGTGGCCCATGTCGGCCCAATAGATGTTGCCATTATCGTACACCACGCGCATCGACACGCACCCCGGTGCAGAGGCCACAAGCTGCGAGGGCTCGGCGCCGCAGGTGCTCGAGTTGCACGCAGATTTGATCTTGCATGGCATCCCGCATCCACCGCAATTGCCAGTATCGATCGTCGTGTCGACGCACTGAGGTGCTTGGCCTCCGTCGTAGTTGCAGAGCGTCGGGGTGTCGACCTGGCAAACGCACGCTCCGCCATCGAGGCTGTAGGCGTTTCCCGCGCACATGCACATGCCGGCGGGGTCGACATATCGGGTGGGTCCGGGGCAGGTGGCCGACGTGGCGGTGCCCGATCCGGAGCCCTTTCCCGATTGAGCGCTCGTGCCCGATTGGGCGCTCGCACCCGATTGGGCGCCCGCTCCCGATTGAGAGCCCGCTCCCGACGAGGCACCCGCCGTGGACGTGCCGGCGCCGCCGCTTCCGCTGCCCGCGGGCGAACCGGACGCCCCATACTGCATGTACGAGGGGTTATTGGTACTACACGCGGCAAAGCTCGCCGCGGCCGCGCCAGTCAATAACGCAATCGCAGCCAGATATTTGCGAGCCATTTCTTTCAGCCTCCCGTTGTCGAGCCATCGAGCGGGCCTTGCGCCCAAGGGCGAGCCCACGAAAGACGACCCTGGGTTCGTAGCAGAAAATCACGACGAGGGGCGAGCGATAGCGGGCCGCCACCATGGCTAAATCTTCGGACAAATTCGTCGAGCGTGCATTTTGTTCGACGATGCCGGCGGACTCGTTGCAATAGGATTTGAAGGCTGATAATGCTCGCCGGCCCCAAAGGCGCGTGGGGGAAACTCGCACGGGCGCGCCAATCCCGAGGATGACGGACATGCGTAGCCTATCTCGCAGGCATCCCTGGTCTCTTGCGATGCCGGTTGTGGGGGGCCTCATTGCACTCGCGGCGACGGGCCGCCCGGCTCGCGCGGCGGACGCCCCCGCCGCAGGGAACGCCCCCGCCGCAGGCGACGCCCCAGCCGACGCGGCCGCCGAGGCTTCGAGCACTTCGGTCGTACAGCCGGTCGCCTCGTCCTTCTCGAAGAGCCGAGGCATGCCCCTTCATGTCGATGCGGCCGGCTGGTCACTATCGCTCTACGGCTTCGCCGAGCTCGACATGATGTACGACACGACCCGCAGCTTCAGCGACGGCGTAAGCAACAACACGCTTTCCCGCCCAAACACTTACGCCGGCAACAATCCCGAGCTTCAATTCTCAGTTCGAAACTCTCGCTTTGGCTTCGACATGCGCGCTCCGGATGTCGGCAGCATCAAGACCTCCGGCGTCCTCGAGATGGACTTCTTCGGCACTCAGGCGTCTTCCACCGAGGGTGACCTCTTCACCAATCCCGTGCTTCGTCTGCGGCACTTTTACGTGAAGGTGGAGACGCCCGTCGTCGACGTTCTCGCGGGCCAATATCACGATCTCTACGGGTGGGGCGGCGCGGGCTTCTATCCGAACTCCGTCGCGTTTCTCCCGCTGCTCGGCGAGATTTACCACCGCAATCCGCAGTTCCGGGTGTCCAAGACACTCGGAGGCCACGCCGTGTCCGTCGAGCTCGCCGTGGCGGCCGTTCGCCCCGCCCAGCGCGACTCGGCGCTGCCCGACGGCGAAGCGGGGATCCGGCTCTCGGTCAACGACTTCAAGGGCGCGGCGACCCCTGGGGCGAGTCGGCCCATCTCGGCGCCCTTTGGCGTCGGAGTCTCGGGTATCGGCCGGAGGTTTTCGGTCACCGATTTCTCGCAAACCCCGGGAAACGACCACGTCGCCTACGCGGGGGGCGTGGCGGGCAACATCTTTCTTCCGATCATTCCAGCCCATGGGCCGGACAAGGAAGACCTGAGCAATGCCCTCTCGGTGACTCTCGAAGGGTCGATGGGCACGGGCATCAACGACATGTACCCGGGGCTCACGGGCGGGGTGCAGTTTCCCTCGCTGCCCAACCCGCAGCCGCTGGTGCCGGTCCCCGTTTACACGGCGAACATCGACCCCGGCCTCGTAACTTACGATTCGAGCGACGTCCTTCACACGATCAACTGGTCGTCGGCCGTCGCGAACTTGCACTATCACTTTCCAATCGAGGACGGCCGTCGCCTCTGGATTTCGTTCACGGGCTCGCTCATCCAATCGAGTAACTCGGTCACGCTCACTCCCGTCACGGGCAAGGCCGGGGTCTGGAGCAAGGGGAATTACCTCGACGGTAACCTCTGGATCTCGGTCACCCGCCCTCTCCTGCTCGGGCTGTCGCTTCAGACCATGGCGCAAACTTTCGGTGACGACATAACGGCGCGAAACTATCGAGGTGAGGCGTCTTGCTACTTTTTCTTTTGATGACAGACTTAAGGGCGCTAATCCCGGCTTCGCCCAGGGGCCCTTGTCATGGCGTGCCGCGTGAGCCCATGCGGTCATGACAGCCCCATATCTGCTGCCGTTCGGCGTCCACAGGAGGAAACACATCATGCGATCACGTCTACTTGCCGTAACACCCTGGATTTCGCTGGCCGTCGCAGCCTTTATGGCTTGCGGCTCGCCCACAACTCCGATGGTCCCCGCCGTACAGAGCGGCAGCAACAGCTCCGCCTCCGGCAGCACCAATGCGAACTCGGGGACCAGCGCGGCCACGGGCGCAGGCACGGGAGTGGGCAGCGGCAGCGTAACCACCGGGTCGACCGGGTCGGGCACGGGCACCGGGACGGCCTCTGGCACGAACAGCGGCACCTCGGGCACCACGACCACAGGGTCGACCTCGGGCGCAGGCGGCACGACGGGCAGCAGCACCGCGGGCGCGAGCGGCACGGCCGCGGGCGGCAGCAGCGGCGGCGGCTCAAGTAGCGGCACCACCGTGGGGCACCCGGTAACGCCGAGCCCCGGGTGCACGGCAGCCACCGGGTGGACCGGGGAGACGGGCAAATGGGTCTCGCAACCGGCCGGGTGTGGCCAAGGCGCCAATAACCAGGGCTCCGCGGGTTGCCAGGTGATTCCACCGGGCGGCACCGTGCCCGCGAAGTCGGGGATGGGTACCCCAGAGAATCGCGGTTGGTGGGTCTACGTCCCGAACGGGTACAACCCCGCGAAGCCTTACAAGGTCATCTACAACGGGGCCGGGTGCGGCGACCAAAACTACTTCAACGCCGGCGAAGACGGCTTCCCGTACAACTCGGTCGACGGCGGAGACGCGATCCTCGTCGGCCTCGACTACGACACGTATTCGGACGTTCCGGGCTGCTACGACAATCGCGATGCAGAATCCAACGATTTCACTTTCTTCCCGTGGCTCCAAAAGCAGATCGAGAGCCAGTTCTGCGTCGACACCAATCACGAGTTTTTCTCGGGATACAGCAGCGGCGGCTGGGTCATGCAGCAGTTCAACTGCGCGTTCCCCGACAAGCTGCGCGGGTCGGTCGCCGTCACCGGGTGCGAGCCCGGCGCTCCGGGGTACCCCGGCGCGCAGTTCTCGCCTTGCGTCGAGAAGCCGACGGCGGCCTTCTTCGTGAAGGACTTCGGCGACACCGACAACACCTACGCGTGCATCCTTCCGGCGTGCGCGAGGGTGCTCAAGCAGAACGGGTGCTCGGTGACCACTTGCAACCCGCTCGATAAGACGACGACGACGCCCTATACGGTCCCTGCGGGCGTCACGCCTCCCGCAGGCACGGTCTGCGTGACGTTCAACGGTTGCCCCGCCGAGTATCCGGTCGTCTTCTGCGTCACGTACGCCCAAGACCATAGCGACGACCAAAACTGGGGCGTTGTGCCGCTGTTCTGGGATTGGATGAACAACAAATTGGCCGACTGATAGCGTCGCCCTCTGCCCCCCGCTTCGGAGCTTCTCGCGCATGAACAAGCCTCTCTTCGTCGCCGCGCGAGCCCTGGGGGTCGCAGCCACCATCGCCGTCGCAGTTGGAGTCTCCAGCTGCGGCGGCACCGGAGCCGAGGGCGGTTGCCCGGCGACGGCGAGCTGCGGAGGGGACCTGACGAAGCCTACGGGATTCTGGCAGGTCGAGACGGTGTGTCAGTACTTTCCGACGCAGCCGTCTCAACCGCTTACATATAACGAATACGTGGCAAGGCCGCCCGACCCGGTCTTGACGCCGGTTCAGCCGCTCCCCACCACGGGCGGCGACTGGTGCTCGGCCCTCGACTACAACGCGGGAGGGGTTCAGGAGGTCATTCTCTGGCATCCCGCCGCGAAGCTCACGTCCGGCAACGTGTCGTTCAACTCCGACGCGACCTACGAGTCCGACCTCCAATTTTCGGCCCAAGCGTCGACCAACTTCCCTGTCGCGTGCCTCCAATCCGGAGGCGTCGCCCCCACGTGCTCTCAATTCGAGACAGACCTCACCGCGTTTTACGCGATGGCGCCGAATGCGGGGCAAGGCATCGTCGATATCCACTGCACCGACGACGTCGACAGCAGCTGCACGTGCAACTACACGTTCCAAGTCGCGCTCGTCGACAAAGGCACTTATAGCGCGGCCGACGGGATTCTCTACGAGAATACCGAAGAATATACGTATAACGGGGTGGCCGTGACCGAATACCAACCTTCGGTGCCGACCGCGATCTCGTATTGCGACAATGGGGGTCTCACGTTGACGGGCAACGATGGAGCGAACTTGTCGGGCGTAGTCGGGCTTCGCACGTTGACTCTGCAATCGGCCAAGGCGCCGCCGGCGCCCGCCGACGGCGGCATGTAGCTCCCATGGCGCACGCGGACTCGCTCGCGGCTCCTCGTCGTCCTCTGCCGGCGCGCTTTGCCGAACGAAAGCGTTGGCTCGGGCCGGTGGTCACTCTGCTGGTCGCGCAGTGTCTCTGGGCGATGAGCGCCACGGGCTGCGGCGGCAGCGGGGCAGAGCTCGGATGCGCCCCGCTTCCCGCGTGCGGCGGAAGCCCGGTTGGCACCTGGCAGCTCAAGAGCTTTTGCCAATACGTGCCCCCGCTAAACTACTCGGTTCCCGTCCTCCCTCCGCCGGAAAACCAGCTGACGCAGAAGCCCACGCCGGTGGTGGCTCCCAAGAGCCCGGGCGACGACTGCTCGGCTCTTGTCTACGAGCCGAACGTGCTCCCCCTCCATAATGGACCCATCAAGACGGTCGCGCTGCCCCACGGTACCGGCAACGTGACAACGGTCCCATTGGTCATCTCGTCGAACCACGAGTACAGCGTGGCGGTGCAAACTCTGAGCAACACGTCGACGCACTTTACGCCGGCTTGCCTGACGGCCTATGGGGCCAACCCGACGTGTGCGGAGCTCGGCACGTCGCTGACTGCTTATTACACCGGCATGCCGAACTTTTCGGAGACCTTCACTTGCACCAACGCCTCGGACGGCGGCTGCGACTGCTCGTACACGTACGAGGGCACGGCCGCTGACACCGGCACTTGGCAAGTGGAGGGCGACATCATGTATTTTTTCAGCGAGGGGGAAGATCTCGTTCAACCCGCGCTCGAGACGACGTTTTGCGTCGGGCCGGGAGGCAGCTCGCTCTCGATAAGCGGACGCGACGGGCAGAGCCTTTTCAACGTCCAAGGCCTGCGCTACTTCACTCTCGTTCCAATGGCGATGTAGAGTCGTCGGCGGTCGGCGGCGCGAGCCGTCACCCATCGCAGACCATTTGCTCGCCGCAGGGACGCGCCATGCAAGATTTCTCCTTCGAGCATGACCGAGGCTTCGCGCAAGGAGAGATCTCCGAGGCGCTGAACCTCGGAAAATATCAGGCGCACTACGAAGAGCTCTTTACGGAGATCATCGAGGACGGCGTCATCACGGCCGAAGAGCGCGCGCGTCTGAACCGCGCCGCGGATTCGCTCGGCCTCGATCGCGCCAGCCTCAGGCGCCTCGAAGAGGCCCTTCAGGCCGCTTACGAGGCTCGCCACCACATTCGCGTGCAGGAGATGGAAGGAGGCGACGAGCAAGAGGCCCCTGTATCGCTCGTCGTCTCGGCCCAAGCCGCCACAGACCCGCGCGTGGCCAAGCTGCAGCGTCGGGTCGCCCAGCTCGAGGCACGCGTGGCCGAGCTGACGAGCGAGCTCGCGCAGGCCCGCGCGCACGTCGCCGTCGAGGTCGACGTGTCGCAGATGCCGGCGGCCGTTACGGAGGTTTCGCACGAGGCGCCTCAAGAGCTGATGAGGCGCCTGCGAAACGACCCGCGCGACACCGAGTCTTTGCGCGGGCTCTACCGGGCCTACGGCGCCTCGGGCGATGCCGACAAGCAATGGCTCGCGGCGCAAGCGCTCGCCTACCTGGGCGCGGCCAGCCCTGCCGAGCGCGACACGTACGATAGAGGGCGCGCGCAGGGCCTCATCAAGCCCGCGAGCTCGGTGTCGCCGAACGGATGGCACCTCATCTTTCATCCGGACGAAGAGCTTTTGACGGGGCAGATTTTCGGGGTCATCGTCACCGCGGTGCTGCTCGGGCGAGTCTCGACGTTGAGGCGCGACAAGGCGCTGCCGAAGCTCGACCCGGCCCAGAAGCAAGATCCCGCGACCTCGACGCTCGCGGCGGTGCGCTGCTTCTCGTGGGCCGGAGCGGTCTTGGGCATTGCCGCACCCGCGCTCTACGCAGACCCCGAGGGCCCAAGCTTGGTCGAGATGGTGCCAGGGCTGCCGCCGGTCACGCGGATTGGCTCCCCCGCCCTTTCGGGTCGGTCTCCGTTCGAGCTCGCCTTCATCGCCGGACGGCATCTGTCCTGGTATCGGGCAGAGCATTTCATTCGCTTGCTCGTGCCGTCGATCGCCGACCTCGAGAACCTGTTTCTGGCGGCGCTCAGCATCGCCAACGCGGACATTCCGATGGGGGCCGACGTGAAAAGGCGCGTGGCTCCCCTCGCCCGGGCCATCGAGCCGGTGCTCGACCCGGTGGCCATCGATCGGTTGCGCGGGCACTTTCTGCGGTTCATCGAGGAGGGCGGGCGCACCAACCTTCAGCGCTGGGCAAACGCCGCCGAACGCACGTCGGCCCGCGCAGGGATGCTCTTGGCGAACGATCTGGGCGCGGCGCAAGCCGTCTTCGAGATAGAGGACCCCGCGACCGCTCACGAGAAAATGGACGACCTCATCGTCTATACGACGAGCGATCGCTACGCGAACCTCAGGCGACAGATGGGCCTGAGCCTCGCGCTGTAAGGCACCCCGAGACCCGGCGCGAGAGCCGAAGAGAAGAGAAGACAACCGCCAGGGCGCCAGGGACGCCAGGGAATTTGATTGCAGGAGCCCGGAGACGAGATTCGACCACGTGCGCCCGAGATTCGACGACGTGCGGATCCTCCCCCTCCCTCTCTCTCTCCCTCCTGGCGTTCCTGGCGTCCTGGCGGTTCTCTCTCTCATCGTGCCCCGACCGCCGGCAGAGTGACCCGGCGTGCGAGCCGAAGAGAAGAGATGAGAACCGCCAGGACGCCAGGGCCGCCAGGGAATTTGATTGCAGGAGCCCGGAGACGAGATTCGACCACGTGCGCCCGAGATTCGACGCGTCCCTGGCGTCCTGGCGGTTCTCTCCTCTTTCGAGGGATGACTCTGGCAGCTAGAGCGCCGGCGCTTCGCCCTGCTTGAGAAAGCGGGCGAAGCTCTCCTTGTCGGCGGCCTTCTCGAGGGCGGTCTCGGCCGAGATCACGCCGTCGCGAAAGTAGCGCTCGAGCGCCATGTCCATGGTCTGCATGCCGCTCCCTTGACCGACCTGCATCAGGTTGGGGATCTGAAACGTCTTGTTTTCGCGGATCATCGACGCGAGCGCGGGCGAGCCGATGAGAATCTCGTGCGCCGCCACGCGCCTCTTTCCGTCGGCCGAGCGAAGCAGTTGCTGCGCCACGATTCCGACGAGGCTCTCGGCGAGCATCCCGCGCACCTGCGGCTGCTCGTCGGCGGGAAATGCGTTCACGATGCGGTCGATGGTCGCCGGGGCGCTGTTGGTGTGCACGGTGGCAAAAACGAGGATGCCGAAGCTCGCCAGCTGGAGCGCCAGCTTCATGGTCTCGTTGGTCCTGAGCTCGCCGATGAGAATCACGTTCGGATCCTCGCGCCCCGCGCTGCGAATCGCGTGAGCGTAGGTGGAGGCATGAATGCCGATCTCACGGTGGGTGATCGCCGCGCGCTTCGGTTGGTGGACGAACTCGACGGGGTCCTCGATCGTGAGCACGTGGCATGAGCGCGTCGAGTTGATGAAATCGATCATCGCGGCCAGCGTCGTCGACTTGCCCGACCCGGTGGGCCCCGTCACGAGGACCAGCCCCGAGCGCCGGTCGGAGAGCCTGCGAATGGCCGCCGGGCACTTGAGATCTTCGAGCGTCAGCACCTTGGCGGGAATCGTGCGAAAGACGGCCGCGAGCCCGGTGACCTTGTAAAAGTAGTTGGCGCGAAAGCGCGCTTTCTTTTCGTACGCGTATGCAAAATCGAGATCGAGCGTCTCGACGATCGTCTTTTGCTGCTCGGGCGTGGCGATGCCGAAGAGAAGCGCTTGCATTTCGCGAGCATCGAGCGGCGCCTCGCGCATGTTCACCAGATCGCCTCGCGCCCGCATCATCGGCGGATACCCGACGCCGAGGTGCAGATCGCTGCCGCCGGCCGCGAGGAGCTGATCGAAGAGCGCGTCGATCTGAGCCATCACGGCCCTCGCTTTCCGAAGAGCTGGCCCGCCTTGCCGAGCAGGCCCGGAGTCCCGTCCGGCCTCCTGGGGGCGTTGGGGTTGAGCGCGGGTGGCCCTGCGACCTTGCCGGCAATCGCCTCGTCGAGATCCTCGGGGTTCTCGGCCACCGCGTACGCATCGTCGCGCGTGACGCGCCCTTCCCGAACGAGCTCGCCGAGCGACTCGTCGAGCCGGACGATGCCCACCCCTTTGCCGCGCTGCTGCAGGCTCGGGATCTGATACGTCTTCGCGTCCCGGATGAGGTTCCACAGCGCCATCGAGCCGGTCAAAAGCTCGACGGCGGCGACCATGCCCCGACCTTCGACGCCCGGGAGCAGCCGCTGCCCGACGATGAGGTGAAGGCCCCCGGCCAGGGTCATTCGCACCTGCGGCTGATCGGCGGGGGGAAAAAGGTCAATCATGCGATCGATCGTTTTGGCGGCGCTGGGCGTGTTCATCGTCCCGAGAACGAGGTGCCCGGTCTCGCTCGCGGCAAGAGCCATGCGCACCGTTTCGGTATCGCGAAGCTCGCCGACGACGATGACGTCGGGGTCTTCGCGAAGCGAAGCCTTGAGCGCCGCGGCAAATGAGCGCGTGTGGCTGCCCACTTCGCGCTGACTGATCATGGCTCGCTTGCGGGGATGAACGTACTCGACGGGGTCTTCGACCGTGATGACGTGATGGGTCGTGTTCTCGTTGATGATGTCGACGATGGCGGCAAGCGTGCTGGTCTTGCCGTGCCCGGTCGGCCCGGTGACCAGCACCAGCCCCTGGTGATGATGAGTCGCGCGCTCGATCTCGGCGGGCAATCCGAGCGACGCAAGCGTGGGAACCTCGGAGCCGATGCACCGAAAGCAGGCCTTGTACCCCGACCGCTGGCGCGAGACGTTGACGCGGAATCGACCCACACCCGGCCGTTCGAGCGCGAAGTCGCACGAGCCGTGCTCCTGCAAGGCAGGCCAGAGGCGGGCCGGAACGACCTCGAGCAGAGCGACTTCGACCGCCGAGGCATCGAGAGATTCGCCGCGCGCCTGCAAGTCGCCACCGACTCGCACGAGCGCCGAACGGCCTGCCACGACGTGAATATCGCTTGCGCCGGAATCTCGCGCGGCAGAGAGCAGGTCATCGAGCCACCTCGGCACGCGACCTGTCCCTTTGGGCTTCTCGATCGACTGGACCGCCGAGACGACCGCCGCGGCAACCTCCGGGGGCCGGGTCTGGGGTCTCGCGGGAGGTTCTTCGACCACGCGGTTCGGCCGCTCCGGAGCTCTGTGCGGCAGCGGCTCGGCCCTCGGCGGCAGCTCGGCCCTCGGCGCGGGGGCGGCCCCACGAGCGGGAGCCGCCTCGGCTTGAGTGAGAGTGAAGCGCGCCTGCACGCGCCCAGCGCGCATCACGGCTTGAACCGCGACCAGGCCCACTCCCTCGATGCGAGTGCTCCACTGCGCCGGCCGGGTGTCGAGATTCTCGATGTGGCGAATGCCCCCGATCGAATTGAGCATGTCGAGAATCTCTTCGGTCGGCCGGGCCGTGTCGTCCACCGGGTCGTACTTGTCGCCCACCTTCACGCAAGGCAGGCGATCGGTCACGACGGCAAACTCGGAAACCTCGGGTCGCGCAAGCTCACGAAGCAGCTGCTCTAGGGCCTTCATGCCAGGAGACCAAGGTACAACGAACCGCCGCCAAGCTCACCCACCCGAAAGAATCCCACGGCCGCTAAAATGACCAAGCGCGATTCTGGATCGCTGCCGCCGAGAGAAGGGAAAACAAAAAGGTCAGGAAGATCGGGAAGCGTGAGCGGCCGGAGCCTCCCTCGGTTTCGTTGACACGCAACTGGAGGAATCCTTGCGTGTTCGCCCAAGTTACACCCCCGAATTTCGAGCCGACGCGGTCGCTTTTCAAAGCGGTCCCAGTCGCCGTGCTCCTCCACTCATCTATCGCCTACAAAACCCCCGCCGAGGTCGAGAACGACTACGCTCTCGCTATCGCGGCCTAATCAGTGTCAATGCAACCGGGGGAACCCGACTGTCGCCGCCCGTTCTCGCCTTTCTGATCTTCCTGACCTTTTTGTTCCCTCCTCTTCGGGGCGTTCCAGGATCGTGACCGGTGAGTTTGTGAGCCGTCTTATGGACGCGCGTCGGCGCTGGCGGCGCCCGCGGCCGGGCGGGGGCCGCTGTGCGCGTACGACTCGAACAGGCGTCCCCATGGGGTCTCGCGCTGCCACTTCTCGAAGGTCTTCCGATCCTTCATCGGCCAGCGGTAGTAGTCGTGATAGGTCTCGCTCGCGAAGACGAAGGCGTTGACGAGGGGCGTGTGGAAAAAGAGCTTCTGAGCGCTCTTGAGCGGCCCGAACCAGAGCATGTCGCCCGCGTGACTGGCGAGGTTGTCGCCGACTTGAAATCCCCAGCTTTCGCTGGAGATGTCGTCGCCGACAATCTCGATGTCACGGGTGTCGCCGACGCCCAAGCCGTCGTCGTGCGCCACCTTGATGTACTCGAGCTTCATCGGGTCGAAGCCCATCATCTTGGCGGCGACGGCATCGATGGCGACCTGATCGGCGCTGGCCAGCATGTAGTTTTTGACGATCGGAATCATCGTGCGGGGCCCCGGCCCGTCGCCCGCGGTCGTCCCGTCCATCACGGCAAAGAGCCCCGTGTGGATCTCCTTCTGGATCGCGAGGAGATCGACGAGCGTGCGATGGATCCAGCTGTGCGTGTAGTGGCGCTTGGTGGCGAGGAGCCCACCGAACGCGTTCTTCATGGCACCGGTCGTCGTCGTGTAGATGTGACACTTGACCGTCGGAAGGTGCACGATGTTTTTGCCGAAGAAATAGTCGGGGATCTGGATGCCCTCGGGAAAGATGCGAGAAAGCACGTGCATCTTCGCCTTCGGGCGATACTCCACCCACTTCATGTCCGATTCTTTGAAGTTGTAGAGGACCGGAATGCCGTATTTTCGGAACAGCGGAATGTAGTGGTTCAGGTCTTCCCCTTTGAACGCATTGGTGACGACCGTCTTGTTTTGAACGCACGAGATGTCTGCGTATCCGGCCTTCTTGAGAGCGAGAATCGTGCCCTCCATCTGCCAGGGCGTCGTGTTGGCGGCCGGAAACGGGTAGTGCCAGGAAATGTTGTCCTTGAGGATGGTGGTGCTCGAGGGGGCGAGCGCCTGCTTCATCCCTCCGAGCTCACAGAGGCGATCGATATCCTGGAGGATCGTCTCGGGCTTGCACTTGAGGACGGCTACTTTCGATTTACCCATGGCTCACCTTACCTCGCGACAAAGTAACTCTCTTCCAAGCCCCCGCCTTCCCTACCGAGCCGCTCGCAAGAAAAAGAAAGAACCGCCAGGACGCCGGGGGCGCCAGGACTTGGCGCCCCTGGCGTCCTGGCGGTCCTCTCCCTCCGCCGTCACGCACCGGCCCACCGAGCCAGCGACGCTGAGAAAGAAGGGACTAGCTCTACCGTCGAATGAACGGGCTGCGACCGGCAAAGATCGCTGAGGCGCCGAGCTCGAAGCCGATCCGAAGGAGCTGGTTATACTTCGCCACGCGATCGGAGCGCGACAAGCTGCCCGTCTTGATTTGTCCGGCGTTGGTGGCCACGGCCAGATCGGCGATAAACGAATCCTCGGTCTCGCCCGAGCGGTGGCTGATGATCGAGCGGTACCCGCTCTCGGTCGCCACTCGGATGCAGTCGAGCGTCTCGGTCAGCGACCCGATTTGGTTTAGCTTGATGAGAATGGCGTTGGCCGTGCCAGCCTCGATACCGCGGCGCAGGCGCTCGATATTGGTGACGAAGAGGTCGTCGCCGACGATTTGAACCTTGGACCCGATGCGGTCGGTGAGAAGCTTCCAGCCGTCCCAATCGTCTTCGGCGAAGCCGTCCTCGATGGAGATGATCGGATACTTGCGCGAAAGGTCCTCGTAGATTCCGACGAGCTCTTCGCGCGAAATGGGCTTCTTGTCGAAGGTGTACTTGGCCGTCTTCTTGTCGAAAAACTCGCTCGCGGCGCAATCGAGGGCAATGCTAACCTCTTTGCCCGGCTTGTATCCGGCCTCTTCGATGGCCTGGAGAACCACTTGGATGGCCTCTTCGTTCGACTTGAGCTTCGGGGCAAAGCCCCCCTCGTCGCCCACGGCGACGGTGAGCCCCTTGTCCTTGAGAATCTTCTTGAGCGTATGAAAGATCTCGGTTCCGGCCCGGAGCGCCTCTTCGTAGGTCGCGATGCCGGAGGGGACGATCATAAACTCCTGAATTTCGAGCCCGCTGTCGGCGTGGACGCCGCCGTTCAAGATGTTCATGAGAGGCGTCGGCAGAACGCGCGCCTGAACGCCGCCGAGGTAGCGCCACAAGGGGATTCCGAGGGCGTCGGCCGCCGCGCGAGCGACCGCCATGGACACGCCCAGAATGGCGTTGGCGCCCATCTTGCCCTTGTTGGGCGTCCCGTCGGCTTCGAGCAGAACGCCGTCGACCGCGGACTGATCGAGCGCATCCATGCCGACGATGCTCGGGCCCAGCGTCTTGTTGACGTTGTCGACGGCCTTGCCGACTCCCTTGCCGAGCCAGCGTTTCTTGTCCCCGTCTCGAAGCTCCAAGGCTTCGTGCTCGCCCGTAGAAGCGCCGCTCGGGACGGCGGCGCGACCATGGCCCGAGGCCGTTTGCACTTCGACTTCGACGGTTGGATTGCCGCGCGAGTCGAGGATCGCGCGGGCGATGACGGCATTGATCTCGCTCATGAACCGCGCCGTCTAGCATGAGCTACGAGGGGCGGCGAGTCGGGATCGTGCGATTGCAGCGAGGCGAGCTCAGCCCAGGATGCGGCGAGCTCCGGCATCGTGCGCACTCGCCTGGCGGGCGGCAGGGCTGCAAGAAGCGCCCGGCCATAGCCACGACGACTGACTCGTCGATCCAAGAGCGCGACGATGCCTGCGTCGCGCTGGGTCCGAATGAGGCGTCCGAATCCTTGTTTGAGGGCCATGGCCGCGGTCGGGACCGAGTACTCGGCAAAGCCGCTGCCTCCGTTTTGATCGAGACGATTGCAACGAGCCGCCACCACCGGATCGCCCGGCGGCGCGAAGGGGATCTTGTCGAGAACGACGAGCCGAAGCGCCCAGCCGGGCACATCGACCCCTTCCCAGAAGCTCATCGTCGCCACGAGCACCGCTCGACCGCTTTCGCGGAAGCGCTCGAGCATCCGGTGCTTGGGGCCTTCTCCCTGGATCATCAGGTCGAGACCCATTCGAGGCAGGCGCGCGTGAATCGACTTCATGGCCCGCGTGGACGTGCAAAGAACGAACGCGCCACCGTCGGTCATTCGAACGAGCTCGCCAATTCGAGCCGCCGCGCTCTCGTCGAAGCCCGGGGCGGAGGGCTCGGGGAGGTCGTCCGGAAGGTAGAGCACCGCCCGTGCCGCGAAGTCGAATGGGGACGCCACGACGAGCTCGCGCGACTCGGGCGGCGCGCCCAGGCGAGCCTTGGCAAAGTGAAAGCTGCTGCCCGTGGCGAGCGTGGCGCTCGTGCACACGACCGACGACACGCGGTCGAAGAGCCGAGATCGGAGGGCCTGGCCGACGTCGATGGGACTCGAGCCGATCGCCACGCTCCGCGAGCGGACCTCAATCCACCGCACCTTGTCGCTCGGCTGCTCCTCATCGCTCGAGCTTTCGGCGACGAGCAGGCCGCGCAAGTCGTCTCGGACTTCGCCGGTGCGGCGCGCGACGGTAAGGGCCGACTCGTCGCCACGAGCTCGCGCCGACGCCTCGAGCGCGGCGAGCCGCACGTCGAGCGCTTGGTGACCTTCCTTGAGCGCGGGAGTGAGCTCGTCCGTCTGCAGGACCCTGCGCGACTCACCCTCCGAGCCTTGCCGATAGAGGTCATCGAAGAAGGCTCGGGCCGCGCTGCGCGCCCCGTCGAAAGTGATGCGCAGGGGCTCGCTGTCGGCTGCGCCGCGCGGGGGGCGTGCCGCCAACGCGCGCTCCGCGTCGCGAACGAGTGACTCGACGCGGGCGCTCGAGATGCGGACGCCGAAAAAGTCCGTCGCGATGTCCTCGATCGCGTGCGCCTCGTCGAAGACCACGGCGTCGTAGGGCGGCAATACGCTGGCGCCGCGAGCGGCTTCACGCAGCGCCAGATCCGCGAGAAATAGATGATGGTTGACGATGACGATCTGAGCGTCCTCGGCTTCACGTCGCATGCGTGAGACGAAACACTGGTCGAAGTACTCGCAGCCGGAGCCGATACGGGTTTCGCTCGACGACGAGACGTCTCTCCACGCTTCGGCATTCTCGGGGACATCGTCGAGCTCACTGCGATCGCCCTTTTCGGTGCGCGAGACCCAATCGGCGATCCGGGCGAAGGTGGCGTCGAGAGCGCGCGAGCCTGACAGCTTGGCCTCGTGAAAGCGGCGCAGGCAGACGTAGTTCGCGAGCCCCTTCATCAGCGCCGCCTGAAAACGCACCCCGTGGGCTTCGAGCGCCTTGGCCACGAGCGGGATGTCTTTGAGGAAGATCTGCTCTTGCAGCGCGCGCGTCGCCGTCGACACGATGACCTTTCGCCCGCTCAGAACGGCTGGCACGAGGTAGGCCAGGGTCTTGCCGGTCCCCGTGCCGGCCTCGACGAAAAGGTGGTTCTCGCGGTCGAAGGCCGCCTCGACGGCCTCGGCCATCGCGAGCTGCCCGTCACGGTGCTCCCAATGCGTCACCGAGCGCGAGAGGGGCGACCCCGAGCCCAGGACGTCGCGGGCGCGAATCACCGCGCGACCATGGCACGCCGGCTTCGCTGCGAACAGAGCCGATGCGCCTCGACCCGGGGGGCCGACGACTCTACCCTCGAGCCGGCGTGCGACTTGCGGATGTCATCGGGCAATGGCTCGGAAGAGTCGAGCTTGTGGTCGCAGGAGCGGACGGCGATCTTCGCGACGGCCAGGATGCGCTCGCGGCGAGCGACCCCATCGCCGCACGGGCGGCCGCGCATCGGGTGCTCGCGCGCGCGCCCGACTCGCCGCTCGGCTTGGCTCTGCTCGCCGACGCCTGCGACGCGGCGCACCTCGACGCGGAGCTCGCCTTCACGTTGGAAGAGCTCGCGCGCCGTGTGCCCTCGCGAGCGGAGGTCTGGGTGCGACTCGGACGCGCTCGGAGCGCCATCCAAGCTTCGACCGCCGAGGTTCGCGACGCGTTCGCTCGCGCCCTTGCCGTGGCGGAATCCGGAAGCGACGCCCGCCGCGACGCGCTCGTGGCGCTAGCGGACCTCGACCTCGCCGAGGGGCGCGCCGCGCGGGCTGAGCTCTGGCTCGAACGGATGCCCAGTGACCTTTCGGCGGAAATCGTGGTGCGCCGAGCGCAGGCGCGCCTCGCGGGAGGCGACGGCTCCGGGGCCCTGGCGCTTCTCGACTCGGTCGTCGTGGCACCGACTGACGGGCGCGCAGCCCTCGTTCGAGGGCGAGCGCTGGCAAGCGTGGGCGATGCGGCCGCGTTTGCGTCTCTCGTGCGCGCGATGGTGCTCGACGTCGAGGGGTCGAGCGAGGCGCTCTCCGATGCGCTCACGCACCTTCCGAGCGACGAGGAGACCCGGGCTCGGGTGACTGCCGTCGTCGAGGCCAAGGGTGAGGCCGCGCTTGCTCGATGGCGGGCCGCCTTCGCGAGCGCGCGAGGCGAGCACGCGGCGGCGAGGGCCGCGCTTCGCGAGGCCGTCGAGTCGGGAGAATCCGCGGCCGCCCTGCCGCTCGTCGACGCCGCGATGCAAGACCACGATGCGATCGCGCTCGAAGCAGGGCTCGACGCGCTCCCCGCGAGCTCCGAAGACCCGCAACGGGTCGACGCACGTCACCTCGCCGAAGCGGTCGCCCGAGGCGGCCACGAGGCCCTCGATGCGGCGTCCAAAGTGGCCCACCCGCGAGGCATCGAGTGGGCCAGCGCCATCGCGAGAGACGTCGTGAGGCGATGGGTTCCGCCTGCCCCGACGGCCAGTGCCTGGACGGAGGTCTTGGCCCGGCTCGCAGAGCACGCGCGCGCCATCCACGACGAACAAGCGGCGGCGAGCCTGGATGAGCTGTCCGCGGAAAGGGCCCGGCCGCTGCGCGTCGCCGTCGTCGGGGAGTTCAATGCGGGCAAGAGCACGTTCATCAATGCGCTGCTCGGCGCGGAGGTGGCACCGGCCGGCGTTCTGCCGACGACCGCGACGCTCCATCGTCTTCGATGGGGAACCATCGAGGTCGTGGACACACCGGGGTTCAACTCACTCGATCCGAGACATGCCGACCTGGCCCGATCCGTACTGGCCGAAATCGACATCGCCCTCTGGCTGCTCGACGCGACGCAGGCGTTCAAGGAAACCGAGCGCGCCGCGCTCGAAGACGCCCAGCGCCGCGCGTTGCCTTTCGTGGTCGTGGTCAACAAATCCGATCGGCTCTCGTCCGAAGACTTGCGCACGGTCATGCGCAGCCTGAACGACGCCCTCGCTCGGGCTGGCTTGGTCCCTTGGGTCGCTCCATGGGCTGTGTCCGCCAAGAGAGCGCTGGCGGGAAAGCTCGGCGACTCGGCCGCGCTCGAGGCCTCCGGGTGGCGCACCGCCGAGAGCTTCATCGAAGAATCGATCGCTTCGCGCCGCGACGAGCTCAAGGAGCGCGCGCTTCGCAGGCGCGCTCTCGGAGTGACCTTGCGCCTCGAGGCGGCCTGGACGGCTCGCGCGACCCTCGAGCAAGAGCAGGCCCGTGTGGCCGCGGACTGGCGGCGCACGACGGCGCGGTCGGCCGCGCGGCTCGAGGCGGAAGAGGAGACGCTCGCCGCGGAGATCGCGCGGTCTTTGGCGCCTGTGGCTGCGGTCCTGGAACACGACATGCGCCTGGTCTCGGCGGGGCGAGACGCCGAGAGCACCGCTCGTGACCCGGCGCTCGCCCGATATCGCGCCGATCGAGCCGTCGCGGAGATCGCCCCCGTTCTACTGGATGCCCTCGGCGCGCTGACGCCCGAGCTGCCCTCCAATGGTGTCGATGCCAGCGTTCGTGCCTTGGTACGCGGCGCCTTCGGGTGCATCGACCCGGCCGCCGATCTGCCTTTGATCCGACTGGCACGGGCCGCTCTATCGAGCTGGGTGGAGCACCTCCTCATCCTCGCCTCGAAGCCCGCCACTCGCGGGCAGGGCTCCGGCGTGGCTCGCGAGCTTCATGCCTTTGCCGACGCTCTCGCGGTAGAGCTGCCCAATCGACAGGTCCGAGCGCTAGAGTGAGCGGTGATGCGTCGATTTCTGCTTCCAGGCATCGCCTGCGCCGTCGGCTTGCTCCCTGCGCCACCGGCCCAGGCCGAAATTCTCGAAAGCGTGGGCGGCGGCGACGCCGTTCGGTTGCAGGCCGACCAGCTCGATATCGACGTCCTGGCCGGTGAGGCGACGCTCACCGGGAAGGTTACCCTCGCCAAGGGCAACCTCACGGTGACGTGTCCTCGCATCGATCTTCGCTTCGATCACGCGCCGCACCTCACCTGGGCCAGAGGCTCCGGAGGCGTCGCGGCCGATGTCCAAGGTGTCCACGCGGAGGCCCCATCGGTCGAGCTTGACCTCGCGCGACAGCGCGTCGAGCTAAGCGGGGGCGTCAAGCTCACGCGCGGACAAGGCTGGCTCACGGCGGACAGCGCGCGAATCGACATCGCGACCGCCAAGGTCTCGCTCACTCAGGTGAAAGGCGGAATCCCGGTCGCCAAGGCTCCTTAGAGCCGGTCGGCAAGGGCGCATGACGTCTCCAGGGTTCGCTCGACCTGCCGCTCTGACGGCCCAAGGCCTGAGCGTCGTTCGCGGACGTAGGGCCCTCGTGGACGGCGTGAGCCTCGAGGTTCACGCGGGCGAAGTGCTCGCCGTGCTCGGGCCTTCGGGCGCAGGCAAGTCCACTCTGTTTCGAGCCCTCACGGGCGAAATGCTTCCGGACGCGGGCGCGGTTTCGCTCGAGGGGCGCGACGTCACACGCTGGCCCCTCTGGAAGCGCGCTCAGGCGGGGATTGGCTACGTGCCCCAGGGTCCGAGCGTGCTGTGGGACCTCACCGTGGCCCAGAATCTAGCCGCGTATCGAGATGTTGCCGGAGTCGGGCCCGGTGACCCGCGGGTCGCGGCGGTCGCGGTGGGCCTGGAGGGCCGGATGGAGGTCCGCGCTCGCCATCTCTCGGCGGGCGAAAGAAGGCGTCTCGAGGTGGCTCGAGCGCTCACGCGCTTGCCCCGGGTGGTCGTTTGCGACGAGCCCTTCGCCGGGGTCGACCCCGGCGGCGCCCGGAGGCTTGGAGACTTGCTGCGGAGCCTGGCAACGGCTGGCGCGGCGATCCTGCTCTCGGACCATCACGTCTCCGAGGCGTTGCGGGTTTGCTCGCGCGCCGTGCTTTTGCTCGACGGCGCGGTGGCCGCGGCGGGCGCAGCGACAGAGTTCGCGGACCTACCGCTCGTCCGAGCGCGCTATCTGCAGCCTTGAGCTGACTCGTCCTCGGGCGCGCGAAAGGCAGTGTAGCGCCTCAGCCGTGAACTCGACGCAAATTCGCACACCGAAGCGCTCGGCCAGCCGAAAGGGCTGCGAGGGCTAGCCGGTGGTGTTACTTCTAATGAGCGGCGCGTGCCCTAACGCTTCCGAAAGCAGTGAACGCCTGAGACGTCGATGGAGATAAAGCAGCAGCTCAAACTGAGCCAACAGCTCGTAATGACGCCGCAGCTGCAGCAGGCGATTCGCCTACTGCAACTCTCGCGCCTCGAGCTGATTGACGAGATCCGTAAGGAGCTCGACGCAAATCCCGTGCTCGCCGACGAAGAGGTGGACCCGAGGGCCCGCGGCAATGGCGAGAAGAACGGCGAGCTCGTCCTCGAGCCCCGAGCTCCCGACGCCCCGGCGATGGCGGCCGAAAAGCTCGATATCTCAGACCTGGGCAAGCGCACCGAAGACAAGCACGTCCAGGAAATCGATTGGGAGCAGTTTCTCGAAAACCGCACGCTGCAGCAGCCCTTGCCCAGCAATCGCGGGGGCTACGACGAGCTGCCGCCCATCGAGCAGAACCTCACCAAGAGCCTCTCCTTGGTCGACTATCTGCGGTCGCAGCTCCAGCTGAGCGACTTCACCGATGACGAGCGCAAGTTCGCCGAGTCGGTCATCGGAAACCTCGACGACAACGGTTTCCTCGATTTGCGCGGAATCGAGAGAGAAGAGGGGCAGAAGACGCCGGATCTCACCATCGACGAGCTGGCGGGAGAGGTCCCCATCGATCCCGAGGACGCCGAGTGCGTTCTGCGCGAGATGCAAGAGTGGGATCCTGTCGGCATCTGCTCGCGCTCGCTACAAGAATGCTTGCGCGTGCAGGCCGAGGTGTTCGGCTACGACGATCTCGAGCTTCAGATCATCGACAAGCATCTCGCCAACCTCGAAAAGCACAACTACCAGGCGATCGCCCGGGATCTCAAAGTCACGGTCGAAGAGGTCTACGAGGCGGTCAAGCAGATTCAGAAGCTCGAGAGCCGCCCTGCGCGCAACTTCACCGATACCGACGACAAGACAATCGCCATCACCCCCGACGTCTATGTCATCAAGGACGGCGAAAAGTTCGTCGTGTCCGACAACGACCGAGGCGTGCAGCGGCTTTACATCAACGAGGCGCTGACGAAGCAGCTCCTACGCGACGTCCGCGCCAAGGAGTTTATCGGCGAGAAGCTCCGAAATGCTCAATGGCTCATTCGGGCCATCGAGCAGCGGCGCAAGACGATCATCCGCGTCACCGAGTGCATCGTCGACAAACAGCGAGACTTTTTCGAGAAGGGCGTCGCCTTCTTGAAGCCCATGATCCTGCGCGATGTCGCCGAGACGGTGGGCATGCACGAGTCGACCATCAGTCGCGTCACCACCAACAAATACGTTCACACTCCGCAAGGGCTCTTCGAGCTCAAATATTTTTTCAACTCCTCGATTCGCCGCATGGCCGACGAAGACATCGCGAGCGAGAGCGTCAAGCAAGCCATCAAGAAGATCATCGACGGCGAAGACAAGGGCAGCCCTCTCTCCGACCAGCAGATCGTCGAGCTTCTGGCGCGACGTGACGGTATTCAAATCGCCCGACGCACCGTGGCCAAATACAGAGAAATGCTTTGTATCCTGTCCTCCAGCAAACGAAAGAAGCTCTTCTGAGCGGCTCTCGGGGTCCCGCTCCAGGTCGTGACTCGCCGGAGCAGGCTCGGGCGTGGCCTCCGCCCATCTCGCTGATTTGTGCCACCTTTTCACGGCTGCTGGCTATCGCCCCTGGCGGCGCCCAAAGCTTTGGTCGTGCGAGGTCACAGTGTTAGACTTGCTCGTGGAAGGCCGCGGGGAAGATCCCGGCCCACTTGAACGTAAGGAGCTTGAGCAGCGCGACTCCCAGTTGACAATTTAGGAGGCAGGCCCTCATGAACATCTCGATCACCTTTCGTCACATGGATGCGACGGACGCAGTCAAGGGCTACGCGACCGAGAAGGTTGCCAAGATGCAGCGCTTCCTGCGAACTCCGCTAAAGGGTCAGGTGACGTTGAGTTGCCAGCAAGACCGGTTGCACCACGTCGAGGTCGACGTGCATGCGGGTCACGATCACTTCCACGCGCACGAGACGAGCGCCGACATGTACACGTCGATCGACAAGGTCATCGACAAGATCGAGCGCCAAATCGAATGCGCGAAGGGGACGGTCACCGCCAGAAAGAAGGGAGCCGATCGAGCCGCCCAGCATCTGACGGCCGACTTCGCCGCGGAAGACTGATCGACTCACATTCGGGCCGCCGCCGGGGCGCGCGTCGGAGTAAGGTGGAGATCGTGCCAGGGGGGCGTTCTCGACCTAGAGTCCAATTGCGAGCCTCTCAATGCAACTGATGCAGCTTCTGACGGCCGAGCGCGTGGCCATTCGACACAACGATTCGTCGACGCCACTCGACAAGGCAGGCGCCCTTCACACTCTCGCCAACCTGCTCACGCTCGGAACGGCGATGGAAACCGGTCAAGTCGAACGCGTGCTCGTAGAGCGCGAGCAGCTGCAATCCACGGGCATCGGCGAGGGCGTGGCGATCCCGCACGGCGCGCTTTCGCAGCTCGAAGCCCAGCACGCGACTCTTCTCATCGTCCCCGAAGGCGTGGACTTCGCCGCCATCGACGGCCTCGCGGTCAACATCCTCTTTGCGGTCGTGGGGCCCAAGCGCGCGACTGGCGAGCATCTCAAGACGCTGGCGCGCGTCTCGCGCGTGCTGAGAAACAAGGCTTTTCGCGACAGACTCGTGGCGGCCCCGAGCTCGGAGGCCGCTTACAACCTCCTCGCCGCCGAAGACGGAGACCCGCGGTGAGCCGCGTCCGGCGGGAGGCACCCGTGGGGGGTTAGCAGCCATGACGCAAGACAGCCGCGGCGCGAAACCGAACGACGAGACGATTCCCAAGCTCACTGTGGGTCAGCTCGTCGAAGATCCGCACCTCGGCGTGACGCTCCGGCGGCTCTCCGGTCATGATGGGCTCGACAGGCCCCTCAATCACCCTCGAGTGCAGAAAAACGGGCTCGCTCTCGCCGGGCACCACGATGGCGTCGTGCCGACGCGGGTGCAGCTTCTCGGGCAGACCGAGCTCTCCTACCTCAATGCCCTCGGCCACGAAGCGCGCAGCGTCGCTTCGCGTGGCTTTTTCTCCCTGGGGCTCTCGTGCGTGGTGGTCTCGGGAGGGCACGACCCGCAGCGCACGTTCGTGAGCGCTGCGGAGGCCACCGGGACGCCGCTCTTCGTGGCCGACGCGCGATCCAGTCGGACGATCAATGCCCTGCACGCGGTGCTCGACGATCGGTTGGCGCCCCAGTCGCAGCTGCACGGCGTGCTCGTCGACGTCTACGGCATCGGCGTCCTTCTCCTCGGCAAGAGCGGGATCGGGAAAAGCGAGTGCGCGCTCGAGCTTCTCATTCGAGGGCATCGGCTCGTGGCCGACGACGTCGTGCGCTGCGATTGGCGGCCTCCGGCCTTCGTCTACGGCCAGCCTGCCGAGCTGCTCCGACACCACGTCGAAGTGAGGGGCCTGGGGATCCTCGACGTACGCGAGCTCTTCGGCATCACGGCGGTGCTCGACAGAAAGCAGATCGATCTCGTGGTCCGCCTCTGCGACTGGAACGATCAAGAGGAGTTCGACCGCCTGGGCCTCGAAGATCGGCACCACACGATCCTGGGCACCCCGATCCGTGAAGTGCGCGTGCCGGTCCGCCCCGGACGCGACATGGGCAGCATCATCGAAGTCACCGCGCGAAACGAGCTTCTTCGCCGCGACGGCCGACATACGGCCCATGAGTTTCTCGACAGGATCGAGGGGCATCTCGTCTCCCGGCCGGCGCTCGAGCGCGAGGGCGACTCCATCGTCCCCTCGAACGTGGAGAGCGACGATCCCAAGCCCGCCACGCCCTCGTGGTCCATGCTCGCGCCTGAAGCGAGGACCACGGAGAGCTCGGCCTGGATCCCGGCCGCCAGAGTGCGCAAGGAGGGAGACGAATGAGCATGGCGGGCGGCGACCGAGCCCGGATGGGACCCGCGAGCGCGAGACCGGCCGTGGTCGTCGTCAGCGGCCTGTCGGGCGCGGGCAAATCGCAAGCGCTGCACGCGCTCGAAGATCTCGGGTTCTTCTGCGTCGACAACCTACCGACCCTGCTCGTGCCCCAGGCCGTAGCGTTGTGCGAGCGCGGCGGAATGACCCGTGTGGCGCTCGGCATCGACGTGCGGGTCCGCGCGTTCTTGGGCGAAGTGGGCAACGTCCTGCAGCTCATCGAAGCGGGCGGCGAGCGCGACTTGCATGTCCTTTTCTTCGATGCGAGCGACGAGACGTTGCTTCGCCGCTTCAGCGAGACCCGCCGCCCGCATCCTCTCGCGGCCGAGGCGTCCACGCCGTCCGAGGGCGCGCTCGCGGTGCTCGACGGGGTGAGAGTCGAGCGCGAGCGCCTTGCGCCCCTGCGCGCGTCTGCCACGCGCATCATCGACACGACCAACACGAGCGTGCACGACTTGAGGCGCGTGCTCATCGCCCACTTCGGGCCGGCCTCGGGCGGAGCGCCGCGTATGGTGACGCGCATCGTCTCGTTTGGCTTCAAGTACGGCACCCCGGTCGACGCCGACGTGGTGCTCGACGTGCGCTTTCTCGACAATCCCTATTTCGTTCCGGAGCTCAAGAAGCTCAGCGGGCTCGACGAGCCCGTTTCGCGCCACGTGCTCGGGTCGCCCGAGGCGGTCGAGTTTCTCAAGCGCTTCAGCGGTCTGCTCGAGTACGTGATGCCGAGATACGAGCGTGAGGGCAAGAGCTACCTTACGATTGCCATCGGCTGCACGGGCGGCCGCCATCGGTCGGTGGCCATCGCAGAAGCCCTGGCGCGTCACGTATCGTCGACGATAACCGGGCCATTGGCGGTGCTGCATCGCGATCTGCAACGCGGCCAGGAGCCGCTTGCCCCCACCGAGCGCGTGCAAGACGTGCAGAGCTCCGAAGGCGACCGCGACAGCACCACCTCGTTCGAGCTCAAAGACGCCGCGTCCGCCCCCCCTCCAAACTCGGTCTCGGTCCGCGAGGGGACGTCGGCCGCGGAAGCTTCGATGCCGCCGCAAGCGACCGGAGGGCCGCGATGAGCGACGCCAGCGGGCTTTTCACGATCATCAATCAGCTGGGGCTCCACGCACGGGCCGCGACCAAGCTGGTGCAGCTTGCCTCCAAGTACCCGTGCGAAGTCGAGATCACGCGCGAAGACCAGAGCGCCAACGGCAAGAGCGTCATGGGCGTCCTTCTTCTCTGCGGCTCGATGGGAACGGTCGTGAAGGTCGACGCCCGCGGAGAACGCGCCGAGGAATGTGTCAAAGCGATCGGTGAGCTTATCGCGAGCCGTTTTGGAGAGCCCCGATGAGCGAGAGCTCCTCGTCCTCGCCCCCGCCGACCGGGCCGCGTCCGCCCCCCAGCGATTCGAGCATGCCTCGGGGGGTGGTCCTGAAAGGTATCGCGGGCAGCCCGGGTGTGGCTTTGGGGCCCGCGCTGGTCGTCGGCGACACGCGCGCCGCCTACACGCGTCAGACGGTGCCGAGCGCGCAAGTCCCCGCAGAGATCGAGCGCTTGCAAGCCGCCGTGAACGACGCCAAGCGCCACATACGCGAGGTGGGCGCGAGGCTGCCCGAGGGGCCTCTCGAGACCAACGGCATCCTCGACGCTTACGTGACGATGATCGGCGATCCGATGCTCTACGAGCGCATCCAGAAGAAGATCCTCGGAGACCGCAAGTGCGCCGAATGGGCGGTGGCCCAGGCCTGTGAAGAGCTGGTCAAGCTCTTCGCGCCCGCCGGAGCCCCCGACCGAGACGCCTATATCGTCGAGCGCGGCCACGACATCGAGTTCGTTTGCGACCGACTGCTGCGTGAGCTGACGGGCGACACCAAACAAATCGTGCCTCGCCTGCACCAGCCGATGATCGTCATCGCGCGCGATCTGTCTCCGGCCGACACCGCGGGGATGGTGCGCGAACCGGTCATCGCGTTCATTACCGAAATCGGCACGCGCACGAGCCACACCGCCATCATGGCGAGGGCCCTGGAGATCCCGGCGGTCGTCGGGGTCGCCGACGCGCTCTCGGTCGTACGAAGCGGAGACCTGCTCATCGTCGATGGCCTTCGGGGAGAGGTCATCGTCAATCCGAGCGAGATGGCGATCGAAGAGGCCCGGAGCCGCGGAGCCCGCCACCTGGCGTTCGCTCGAGGCCTGCTGAGCGCGCGCAATCAACCTTGCGTGACACGCGACGGTGAGCCGGTCACTCTCAAGGCCAACGTGGAGCTGCCGGCAGAAGCCATCCTGGCGCTGGACCACGGGGCCGAAGGCATCGGTCTTTATCGAACGGAGTTCATCTACATCGACCGCACGACGATGCCGACGGAGGACGAGCAGTACGAGCTCTATCGGGCCGTCGTCGAAGCGGTCGCACCGAGGCCGGTGACGCTGCGCACGTTCGACATCGGCGGCGACAAGTTCGCCTCGAGCTTCCAGCTACCGTCCGAGATGAACCCGGCCCTGGGCTTGCGCGCGGTGCGGCTGGCCCTCTCGCGACCCGACGTCTTTCTCACCCAGCTTCGAGCCATGATCCGCGCCAGCAGTCACGGCGATCTTCGCATCATGATTCCCATGGTGGCTGGTGTTCAAGAGCTGCGAGAAGTGCGAAAGCTGCTCGTGCGGGCCATGCAGGAGGTCGACGCGGCGGGACACCCTTACGCGAAACACATTCCGCTCGGCATCATGATCGAGGTGCCGAGCGCCGTCGTGATGGCGGACGTCTTGGCGCGCGAGGCCGAGTTTTTCAGCATCGGAACGAACGACTTGATCCAGTACACGCTCGCTATCGACCGCGGGAACCGTTCGATGGCCTATCTCGCTTCGCCCTTTCATCCGGCCATCTTGCGCATGATTCGCCAGGTGTCGCGGGCCGCGAGCGTCCACGGTGTTCCGGTGGCGCTCTGCGGCGCCATGGCGAGCGACCCCCTTGCCGCGGTATTGCTCGTCGGCTTGGGTCTTCGTGAGCTGTCGATGGAAGCGGCGGCGATCCCCGAAATCAAGGAGGCCCTGCGCCGGGTGAGCTCGAGCGACTGCGAACGCACCGCGGAGGCCGCGCTCGCCATGGATACGGCGGACGCGGTCGAAGAGCTCATCGCGGCCACCTTCGCCCCCACGCTCATTGACTTGCTCACGGAGACCGAGGAAAACCCGTACGGAGCCGAGCCGCCCGACTCGCAGCGCGAACCGCTGCAGACGCTCCCGGACGTCGAATAGCCGGATTGCCGAGCGAGCCCCGTATGTCCCGTTGACGGAGCGCGATGCGCGTCTATACTGCGCGCCCTACTGCGCAGCAGGCTTGTGGAAGAATCGATGCCCCTCAACACAGACAAAACGGCCGAAGTCGTCTCGAAGTTTCAAACGCACGAGCACGATACAGGCTCGCCGGAAGTGCAGATCGCTCTACTCACCGAGCGGATCACCTACCTGACGGAGCACTTCAAGACGCACGTCAAAGATCACCACTCGCGGCGAGGGCTGCTTCGTATGGTCTCCAAGCGCCGACGTCTGCTCGATTACTTGAGGCGCGCGAGCCTCGACCGGTACCGCAAAGTCGTCGGTGCCCTCAGCCTGCGCAAGTAGCCCGGACGGTTGGGAGCGGCGGGCGGCGGGGCGTGTGATACGCTCGCGCCCGAAGTTATCGGATTCCGAGTCCACCGAGCATGACCTTTTGCTCTTCGATTCGCGCGCCCCAGCATCCTGGCGCTCGCGAACCGAGGATCAAAGGCGGGCGGTGCGCTCGGCGGCAAGCCGCACGCACGCGGCGCTCGAGGAAGCCCTACAGCCATGGCGTTCGTACGTGAATCGGTCGACATCAATGGAAAATCGTTAATCTTCGAAACAGGTCGTCTCGCCAAACAGGCGCACGGCGCAGTGCTCGTGACCTACGGCGAAAGCGTCGTCTTGGTCACCGCCGTGAGCGGGGAGGAGCGCCCGGGAATCGACTTTTTCCCGCTGACTTGCGACTACATCGAGAAGACGTTCGCCGCGGGCAAGATTCCGGGAGGCTTCTTCAAACGCGAAGGGCGGCAGCGCGACGACGAGATCCTGACCTCTCGTCTCATGGACCGGCCCTGCCGGCCTCTTTTCCCCGAGGGCTATCGTCATGACACGCAGGTCATCGCGACCGTCCTCTCGAGCGACAAGGAGAACCCCACCGACGTTCTCGCGATGACTGCGGCGAGCGCAGCTCTGCACATCTCCGACATTCCCTGGGCCGGTCCCTTTGCCGCGGTTCGAGTCGCTCGCGTCAACGGCGAGCTCTTGTCCTTCCCGACGTTCGAGCAGCTGGCGAAATCCGACATCGACATGGTCGTGGCCTGCTCCAAAGAGGCGATCGTCATGGTCGAGGGGGGCGCCGCCGAGGCCCCCGAGAACGACATCATCGACACGCTGATGTTCGCGCACCAGACGGCGCAGCCTATCTTGGAGCTCATCGAGCGAATCCGGGCCGCGGTCGGCAAGCCCAAGCGCGAGTTCGAGAAGAAGACTCTTCCCGAGGGCGCGGCCAAGCGAACCCAGGAGATCTGCGACGCGGAAGTACTGACCGCTTCGCTCATCAAGGACAAGAAGGCTCGCTACGACGCCTACAAGGCGACCAAGACCAAGCTGGTCGCGACACTGACCGCGGAGCTGGGCGCGCAGCGCTTCGCCGAGGTCGAGAAGCTCGTCAAAGAGGAGTTCGAAGAGCGCAAATACCAGGTGGTGCGCGAATACGTCCTTTCCCAGAGAAAGCGGATCGACGGGCGCGACATGAAGACCGTTCGCCCCATCGTCTGCGAAGTGGGGATTTTTCCTCGCACGCACGGGTCCGCCCTGTTTCAGCGTGGTGAAACACAAGCCGCGGTCGCCGCAACTCTAGGGACTTCGAGCGACGAGCAGAAGATCGACGCCTTGACCGGCGAGCGATGGAAGCGCTTCATGCTCCACTATAACTTCCCGCCTTTTTCGACGGGCGAGACGAAGCCGATGCGAGGGCCAGGACGGCGCGAGATTGGCCACGGGGCCCTCGCCGAGCGGGCTCTCGTGCGGATGATTCCGGACGAAGAGCGGTTTCCCTACACGATCCGGGTCGTGAGCGAGATTCTCGAGTCGAACGGAAGCTCGTCGATGGCGAGCGTGTGCGGCGGGACGCTCAGCTTGATGGACGCAGGAGTGCCCATCAAATCACCGGTGGCGGGCATCGCGATGGGGCTCATCAGCGACGGTCCGCTGACCGACCCCAAGACGCGAGTCGCGATCCTGAGCGACATCCTCGGGGACGAAGACCATCTCGGCGACATGGACTTCAAGGTCTGCGGCACCAAAAAGGGCGTTACCGCGATCCAGATGGACATCAAGATCGCAGGGTTGTCCCGAGACGTCCTGGCGCAGGCTCTCGAGCAAGCGCGTGAAGGGCGTATCCACATTCTCGAACGGATGCTGGCGACGCTTCCGCAGGCGCGAACCGATCTTTCGAAGTGGGCGCCGCGCATTACCCAGATCAAGGTCAAGCCGGACCAGATTCGCCTCATCATCGGGCCAGGGGGCAAGACCATCAAAGGGATCATCGATCAGACTGGCGTCGCGATTGACGTCGAGGACGACGGCACCGTCAACGTCGCATCGAGCGACAGCGACGCGGTGCGCAAGGCTCTCGACATCATCAAGGGCCTGACGACCGAGCCGGAAGTCGGGGCCGTCTACAAGGGCACGGTGTCGCGCATCGTCGACTTCGGCGCATTCATCGAAATCATGCCGGGCACCGACGGGCTCCTCCATGTCTCGGAGATGGCGCACCACCGAGTCGAGAAGGTGGGCGACGAGATGAAAGAGGGCGACGCCGTCGAGGTCAAAGTGATCTCCGTCGACCGAGAGGGCAAGATTCGTCTGACGCGGCGCGAGCTCCTTCCGCTACCGGAAGGCGAGGAGGGCGAACGCGCCAAGCAGCGCATCCAGCAGGCTCGCGAGGCCGGCGGCCCGCCGTCTCGTGGAGGCGGGGGTCGAGACAGAGACCGCGGTCCGCGGAGGTAGTCTCACCGGGCGTGCATGGCGTCCTGGCGATCGCCCCTTGGGTATTGCTCGCCAGGATCGCCGACCGCCGCCGGCGCCACCTTGCGCAATAGAACGTAGCCCGCCCCACGCGGACCGAGAGCGAGCCAGGCGACCGGCGCAAAATGGCGGGCGATGACGTCGTCTTGCGCCAGCCTGTCCTCGACCACGCGCGGATACTCGGCATCTCGCCATTCGGCGAGCTGGCCGTTCGGAAGCCCTTTCGGGCAGTAGAGCAAGATGCCGTCGGGATCCCGTCCGAGCAAAAACATCGATCCGACCCGCTTGGACGTGTGCCCCCCCCGCAGGGCTGCGACGACCGGATCGGTCACGCCAGCGAGGTCCACGATGTCGGCCTCGGTCGCCGCACCGACCCACCCGATATCGAGCGCCGCGATTCGCGTCAGCGGGCGAAGGCAGGGACGCGCAAGCGCGATGAGCGCCGCGCGATCCGTTCCAACGCGGCGCCCTTCCCCTCGGCTCTGAACGAGACACCAGGCTCCCAGCGTCCAGGCCGCGAGGCAGCGTGCCGCCGTCGCGGCGGGGCGCGCACGGGCCGCGACGAGCGCGGCCGCATACACCACCGACGGTAGAACCGGCACGAGCAGGCGCGCGTAGGGCATCCAATCGCCCCCCACCATCGCGATCGCCACGACATGGACGGCAGCGGCAACGACGATCGCCAAACCTCGAGGTGCGCGGCGAAGGGCACTCGGGGCCGCCACGAGGATTGGCACGACGCCCACGACGAGCGCTGCGCCCGCGTACGCTACACCGTGATAGAGGTCGCTAGGCTTTGCCCATACGGCGAGTGGTGCGGGCCGGCCCCACGCCCATGTGCGAATGATGGCACAAACCGCGAACGGTATCAGCGCCGCACAGCCGGCAAGGACCGCTCGGGCCACCCCTCCTCGCGAGGCCACCGACAAGCCGGCGGCGAGCGCGCAGGCCCAGGGGGCCATCTCGGGCCGCAAGGACGCGGTCAATCCCGCGAAAACCGCCGCGACCAGCGGCCGGCGAGCCCCGATCGCCGCGTACGTGGCAAGCAATGTGGCCAGCGGCGTCTCCATGCCGCTCACGGCATGGGCCGCGAGGGGCACCGACAGAGCCACGCTCGCCAGGATCGCCCCGCGAGCCCATACCGGCGCGCCTCGCGCCCGCCCGATGCGGTCTCCCAAAAGCAGACCGGTGAGCATCCACAACGCCAACCCCAGCCGCTGGGATCGACCGAGCACCGCGAGCGCGTCGCCCGTGCGCGCCATGGGTACGAGGATGAGCGGCCATGGCAGCGGGGTTACCCCGTCGGTGCTTGCGGCCCCCGCGTCGAAGCGCCACCCCAAGCCCGTCGCAAGGTGACGCGCGTAGCGCACGGAGATGAGGGCATCGTCGACGGTGAATCCCCACATGCAGAGGGCCGGCAAGGCCGCGACCAGCATCCCGGCGCACGCCCAAACCGCGCGAGCGCGGCCCGCTAGCAGCGCCGAGTCGTGGTGTCCAAAAGATTGCATGCTCTGCTGAAAAGTACGTCCATACCTGCGCGGGTTCCTACCATTCGATCGGTGCCGCTCGTGCGGCTTCCGCACCCATGCGCTTTGAAATCGTCCTGGCTCCCGTTTTTCCCCCGAAGCGTTCAGGACCCTTGGCCGCTGCGCGCGGCAGGGGTCCTGCCAGCGCGGCCGCAGACGACCGCGCGGCTCATCAGCTGCTCGACATGTTCATCGACGGAGCAAACGTCACCGCGAGAGTTCGCGAGACTCATGGGGCGCTCGTGCTCCTCGACTTGGCCGCCGCGCTCGTACAGCTCGGACGGCAGTCTCGAGCGAAAGCCACGGTTCGCTTCAACGACGAGCCGTGGGAGCTCTGCGTCGAGCGATTCAACTCGACGGCATGCCTCAGCGTGTATCGAACCGGCGCGGAGCCCGTCATCGCCGCCTACGACAGGGCCGTACCGTTCGAAGAAGTGGTCGACGCGGTAGGGCGTGCGATCGAGCGTCTGCTCTCGGACGGAGCGCCTCGAACGGCAGCCCGCCTGCAGCTGGCGGAGGCCGCCGACGAGCTTCGCGCGCTTGCGCTCTCGCCGTCCGACGATTCGCGCCCTCCGGAGCCTGTTGCGGTCGTGGTCGAGCCGGACCGCGACGCCCCCTTGTCTTTTGGTGCCGAGTTTGCGCTGCGCGAGAGCACCCCGGACGCACATCGAGGCTCGGCTGGCTCCGAGAACGTCGAGCGCGCGGACATGCACGCCCTTCTCTTTCGTGGCCGTGCGAGGGCGGAGATTCGAGGACGGGCCGTGGATCTCGGGGACTGCCACCCGGTCCTGCTCGCCGAACGGCTCCTCGAGCTCGCCCGAAGCGCATTCGATGCTTGGGAGCGCGGACTGGCCATGCACGCGCGAAGCGACGCGGGGGGCGTCACCCTAGGTGTGCGCGTATCGACCGATGGCGAGCTTGCCCTCACCCTCGCAGCCGCCAGCGGCAGCGATCGGCGCACGGTCCACACATTTCCAGCGCTCGGAGTGTCCGACGTCCTGGAGGCTGCGCTCACCTTCGGCCGTTCGCTGGTGCGTGCCATCGTGCGCCGCGATCGCTCGCAAGTCACCAATCTGAGGCTCAGTGCTCTTCGCCGAGCGCTTCGAGAATCGACCGACGCACTACGCCAGGCAAGCCAGCTCGACTCCAAGATCAATCCGTCGCCGGAAGCGTATCGCGTCTTTGCGATCCCGAAGGAGAGTCGTTCTCCGCGCGGCTCCGCGCTCGGCGCGGCACGCCTCCGTTACTCGACGCGGTGGCGCGCCATCGTGCCAGGAATCGATCTGCGTTCGACCTATCTGTGCGGCTCAAACCTCGTGGTCGGAGCCGCCACCGAGATGTGGTCGCTCGACTGCGCCACGGGCCGCGTCCTTTGGCGCACCGACGTGCCACGCGGCACCAGCGTTGCCACTCCTGCGGGGATCGTCAGAATTGCGCCGGACGGTCGCGTTCTTGTCTACGACCTCGACCACGGAGCTCGAACGCTCGAGACACGCATCGCGCCGCGCGTGGGCGGGCCGATGGCGGGGGCGGTCGTGCACTTGGCGGGGCAGCCTCGGCTCGTGGTCATCACCGAGGGCGAGCACCACCTGGTGGCCATCGATCTCGCCAGCGGCGAGCCCAGGTGGCGTTGGTCCTGGGGAGGCGCTCGCGGCTCTCGCCGAGGCACACCTCGTCTGAAGCGCTCGGGTAGGCTCGCCTACTTCACTTGCGGCGACGGCGCGCTGACGGCTCTCGACGTCATGACGGGCGACGTGGTCTGGCGCCTGCGCGATAGGCTACGGTTTCGCGGCCCTCCGAGCGTGGCGCACGACGCGGTGTTCGCGCTCTCAGGAGGTGCGCACGGCGTAGCCCGCCTTTACTGCATCGACCCCTACTCCGGTCGAGTGCGCTGGAGCACGTCCGTGGCCGATCCCCACGCTCCCTGCACGGTCGAGGGCGCCCCCTTGGTCGCACGCGGAGCGGTGGCGGTGGCGCTCCGGCAGAAGTCGGGCGTCTCTCTCTCGGCCTTCGAGCGAGACGATGGAGCGCCGATCTCTAACCCGCCACGCGTCATCGCACCCAATGGCTCATCGTGGCTGGCCGTAGACGACACTTTCATTGGAAACACACCGGTCGGCGACCTCGTGGCCATCCATGCACGGACCGGTGAGCTTACGTGGCGCCACGTGCTCGGGCCGCGCCCTCTCGACGCGGATCTCCCGCGCCGCCTCGAGCCCGTCCTTCGCGGAGGGGCCTTGTTCGTTCCCTGCTCGCTCGTCGCCGCGGAGGGCGCTCACGGGCGGCGAGACACGTCCTCCTTGGCGGCCGGGGTTTGCGTCGTCCGGCCGTCCGATGGTGCTCTCATCGGAAGCATCGCGCCTACCGAGGCGATCCCAGACCTTCTCCGTGTCGATGAGGACTGCAACGTCTACGTAGCCGAGGAGAGCGGGCACCTGGTGTCGTTTGGGGCACTGCCGAGGCTACGTTTGGTATCTTGAGATTGGCAGCGGCCCGCCCGTCCGCTACTTCTCCGCCGACATGACGGCCCGCCCCGTAGATGGAGAGAAGACGCCGGGGCCTTCGCCCACATGGGACGTAAACGCGATCCGGCAGCTCGGTTTCGCCTCCGCCATCCGGAGCCTTGGCTACGTCTTCTGGATCGTCGGGGCCATGGAGATGGTCGAGCGGCTTGCGTTCTACGGCGTGAAGGCCGTGGCAACGCTCTACGCGAAGGACCCCGAGTCGAACGGCGGTCTGGGCATCACCATGACCCGGTTCGGCACCATTCTCATGATCTGGGCGCTCATTCAGTCGTTCGTGCCCGCGCTCACCGGAGGCCTGTCCGATCGCTACGGATACAAGGAGACGATCTTCGCGTCGACGGTCGTAAAGATCTCCGGATATCTGACGATGGCCACGTGGCCGACCTTCGGGGGCTTTCTTGCCGGCGCGGTCTTGTTGGCGACGGGAACGGCGATCTTCAAGCCTGGAATCCAGGCCACCCTCGTCAAGGCCACGGGGCCGAACAACAGCTCGATGGCTTGGGGCATCTTCTACCAGACCGTCAACATCGGCGGATACATCGGCCCCCTTCTTGCGGGGTTGATGCGCAAGATGGCATGGCGATACGTGTTCTACGCGAACGCGATCGTCATCTGCCTGAACTTTCTCTTGCTCCTGGCCTACAAAGAGCCCGGCAAAGAGACGCGCCTGGCGCGAGAGGCTCTCCTCGCGCAAGAGCACGTGAAGCGAGAGAGCCTCGCCGTGCAGTCGCTTCGCGAGCTGCGCAAGCTTCACGTCTGGACCTATTTGCTCATTTTCTCCGGCTTCTGGTTCATGTTCAACGCCCTCTTCGACGTGCTTCCGGCGCACATCGACGACTGGGTCGACTCGAGCGCGATCGTGAAAACGCTCTTCAGTAGCCATTCGGCCCACAACCCAGTCGTCCAGTTCTTCGTTGTGCTCAACAAGGACGGCACGGCGATTCAGCCCGAAGGCATGCTCAACCTGAACGCCGGAATGATCATGCTGACGTGCTTCATCTTCGCCTACGTGAGCGGCAAGATGCGAGCGACCACCAGCATGGTTGTCGGAACTCTGCTGGCAACCACGGCCTTCTGTCTTTGCGGCTACTCGAACACCGGCTGGCTCACCGTGGGGTCGATCGCCATCTTCAGCGTGGGCGAGATGCTTTCGTCACCCAAGTTCAACGAGCTCATTGGCAACTTTGCGCCTCCCGACAAGAAGGCGATGTACCTGGGGTTTTCGCAGATCCCCCTCGCGATCGGTTGGACGCTCGAAGGCAAGATCGGCCCCGTCCTCTACGATCGCTTTGCGTCCAAAGAGCGCTTCGCGCGCGTGGCGCTCGGGGACCGAGGGCTTCTCGGGGCCGCGGACGTCGCGCGCATTCCCGAGGGCGAAGCGTTCTCGAAGCTGGTCGCGTTGAGCGGGCAGACCCGAGAGGCGGTGACGCACGCTCTTTACGTGACGCACGACGTCGGCGCGATTTGGTACATCATGGCGGTCGTCGGGCTTTTCTCTGCGGCCGGAATCTATGCCTACGGGCGATGGATCATCGGGCGCGCGAGCGCGCAAGCCGCACCGGCAGGATGACGCGCATCATCCGGTGAGCGTGACGAGCGCGCTTTTCATGTGCGCCTCGGATCCCGCGGCCACCGGAAAGTCTTGTTGGGGCTGGAGGTCTTTAATCTGCGCAACCTCGCGCTTGGCCGAGCGGCAGGCGTCAAAGAGCATGCGGCGGAAGCGGCTCCACGAAATGCCCCGGTGATTGGTGCAGGCCAGAAGCCGCCCGCCCGGCGCGAGGAGCAAGATCGCGGACGCGGCCAAGGCGGCATAATCGTCTTGGGCCACGAAGCGACCCTGACGAGTCGTCGAATAGCTCGGCGGATCGACGACGATGAGATCGAACGCATCCCCGCGACGGGCCGCCCGGCCAAGCCAGCGAAACGCATCGTCGGCGACGAGCGTGTTCGACCCTTTCTCGAGCAACCCAGCATGCTCGAAATTGGCGCGGCCACGCTCGAGCGCGTTGACCGATGCGTCGACGCTCACCGTGCTCGCCGCGCCGCCAAGGGCCGCCGCGACGCTGAAGGCGCAGGTGTACGAGAAGAGATTGGCGACTCGGAGACCGCCGGCCATTTCTCGCACCCGCCTGCGGTTCGACCGCTGGTCCAGAAAGAGGCCCGTCGACAGTCCGTCCCCGAGTCGAGCGAGCAAACGCAGCCCTTCTTCGACGACCTCGAGCTCGGCGGGCGCCGCGAGACCGCGCACTGGAAGAGAAGGAGCCAAATCGGCCCTATGCGGGTCCACGATGACGTTGGCTTGCTTGGGTCGCACTTTGAGATACACGCCCTCGAAGCCGATCGCGTGAAGCCTGTCGAGGACGCGCTCGCGGCGTTTGGAATCGGCCCACGGCCCGTCGTCGCCATAGAACTGGGCGACGAGCCAGTCGCCGTACACGTCCACCGCGAGCCTGGGCAGACCATCGCCCTCTTCGTTCACCAGCCGAAACACCGTGGTGGCGGCGTCCGCCGAGTGTCCAAGCCCCCAGCGGCGCTCGACCGCGCGCTCGATGGCGCGCGTCAGGGCGCTCTCGTCGTCGTAAATCGCAGCGTCCGCGGCGCCCTTTGCCAACCAGACCTCGAGGTCGGCCGGGACCGCCGCTTCGAACCGAACCGGCCGCCGGGTGCCGGGGTGCTCGAACGAAAGCTGGCGGGCATGAAGCATGAGCCGCGGGGCGGGCGAGCCTCCGTACAGACCGTCTCCGGCGATCGGCGCGCCGGCGTGCGCAAGCTGGGCCCTGGCCTGATGGGTACGCCCGGTATCGAGCGACAGCTCGAGCATGGCGCGATCGCCCCGACGAGAGAGCACCCGCACTTGCGTGACCGCCTCCTTGGCCGCTCCACCACGGCGCGAGGCCACGCGCACGCGCCCGTCGTCTCCCGGCGTCAGCCAATCTCGCAGCGTCACCTTGTCGGGCCCCTTGCGCCAGCCCGTGACGCACGCGACGTAGGTCTTGGCCACGGTCCGGCCCTCGAACTGCGCGGCTAGAGATCCATTGGCTTCACGGCGCCGCGCGAAAACCAAGAGCCCGCTCGTGTCTCGATCGAGGCGCTGATGCACGCCGAGATACTCGTTCGAGCCGCGCGCGGTCAGGAATCGCTTGAGACGCGTGACGATGTCGTCGGGCCGCTCCGCGTCCGAGGCTTGCGACGAAACCCCGGCGGGCTTGTCGATAAGCACGATGTCGGCGTCCTCGTGCACGATCCAGGCGTCCCGGAAGTCTGGCCAGACGCGGGCTCGGTCCATGGCGCCGGGCTTCATATCACGCTCTGACTGGGGGACTTTTCGCAATCGTGGTAGCCGTTTGGCGGTCCCCGATATGCCCGCCCCGGACACCGTCAAGGCTCAGCTCGTCGCAGCCTTTCCCGGCGCCGAGGTCGAGATCACCGACCTGACGGGCACCCAGGATCACTTTCAAGCGCTTGTCGTCGCGAGTCAGTTTCGGGGAAAGTCCAGAGTCGACCAACACAAGATGGTGTACGCGGCGCTCGGCGATTGGATGAGCGGGGCCATCCACGCGCTTGCGCTGACGACGCGGGCGCCCGACAATCCTTCCGAGAGGCAGCCATGAGCGAAGAGATACGCACGCGAATCGAGGAGCTTATCAAGAGCCGCAAGGTGCTGCTCTTCATGAAGGGGACCAAGCAGTTTCCCGCCTGCGGCTTTTCGAGCACCGTCGTCGAGATCCTGAAGAAGGAAGGCGTCGCCTTCGACACTTTCAATATCTTGTCCGACCCCGAGGTCCGGCAAGGGCTCAAGGAGTACTCGAGCTGGCCGACCTACCCGCAGCTTTACGTCGACGGCAAGTTCATCGGCGGATGCGACATCGTCACCGAGATGCATAAGAGCGGCGAGCTCGGGCGAGAGCTTGCGGTCGCCACCGCCGCCCAGAAGCCGGACTGACGCGAACCGTTACCAGGCGATCCAACCGAGGCGCGTCGCGGCGAAAAGCAGTCCTAGGGCGACGGCCACCTCGACGCCGAAGCGCAGGGTGCGCTTGACGATGTGTCCGGAGGCTACGAGGAGGATCGCCGCGACGAGCATCACGGGCAATCCCGTGTGATGTGCCCCCCAGCGCAGGGCGCTCCGAAGGCCTGCGCTGCCTTGCCCCAACCATCCGATGACCCCCAGCGGGTCGAGCGGAGATCGCAGCCCGAACGAGGTGACCTGGCGCACGGCGCCACTAGACCGCGCCCTGGGCTCCTAAGGCAACAAACTTGGGCTAGAGTGGGGTCATGCATCTCGTCGCGTTCGGAGTTGGCTACGTGGGCCTCGTCACGGGAACGGGCCTCGCGGAGCTCGGGCACGAAGTTCTTTGCGTCGACATCGACCCCGAGCGCATACGCCAGCTCGAGGACGGGATTCTCCCGATCTACGAGCCCGGGCTGGGCGACCTGGTCAAGCGAAACGAGCGGGCCGGTCGCCTGCGTTTCGCGACGGACGTCTTGCCGCCGTTCGACGAAGCCGACGCCTACTTCGTCGCAGTCGGCACGCCGCCCGGCCCCGACGGGGGCGCTGACTTGACCGCAGTCATGGCCGTCGGCGAGCGGATCGCTCAGATCGCCAAGCGCCCTGCGCTCGTCGTGTGCAAGAGCACAGTGCCGGTCGGCACATGCGACGCCTTGCAAGCGAGGATCGACAAGAGCGCCAAGGTCGCGCTCGAGGTCGTCTCCAACCCCGAGTTTCTCAAGGAAGGCGCCGCTGTTCAGGATTTCTTTCGACCCGACCGCATCGTTCTCGGAGCGAGAAGCGAGCACGCTCGCGAGACCCTGCGCGCGCTCTACGCGCCTCTGCAGCTCTCCGGCGAGCGCGTCGTCGTGACCGATCCTCGGTCGAGCGAGCTCACGAAGTATGCATCGAACACGATGCTGGCCATGCGGGTGTCGTTCATGAACGAGCTTGCGCGGCTCTGCCATGCGACGGGCGCCGATATTCACGCCGTCCGGCTGGGCGTCGGGAGCGATAGTCGGATCGGCAAGCGATTCTTGTACGCCGGGCCTGGCTATGGGGGGTCCTGCTTTCCCAAAGACGTCCAAGCCCTCTTGCATCTCGGCCGCTCGCACGGGGTTCCCATGCGAATGGCCGAGGCGACTCACTTGGCCAACGAAGAGCAAGCCGAGTTTCTCGCCAAGCTCGTCGCCGACGCGCTCGGCGGCCTGTCGAAAAAGACGGTGGCGTTCTGGGGGCTCGCGTTCAAACCCGAGACCGACGACATCCGCGAGTCGCCCGCCATCAAGCTCGCGACGGCGCTGCTGGCCCGAGGCGCCAACGTCATTGGCCATGATCCGGAGGCCGGCCGCAATTTCGCCAAGGCCATGGCTTCCCACGGCGATCGCGTTCGGGTCGTCGACCGCGACTACGACGCGCTCGATGGAGCCGGAGCTCTCGTTCTCTTGACCGAGTGGCGTAGCTACCGCGCGCCGAACTTCTCGGAGATTCGCAAGCGGCTGCGCGGCGGAAATGACGCGGCGGCGCCTCTTGTGGTCGATGCTCGCAACATCTGGCGGCCGGCCGAGGTCATTCGGGCCGGGCTGCGCTACCAGGGCATCGGCGTTCCGAGCCTCGCTCCCGACACACCGGCGAGGACGTCGGCCTAGTGGCGGAGGTCGTCGTCACGGGGGGGGTCGGATTCATCGGCTACCACGTGACGCGCGCGCTCGCGCTTCGGGGAGACCGAGTCATCGTCGCCGACGACTTCTCGGACGCCCCTTACCCGCGTGCCTACAAGCGCCGAAATGCGGCCGATGTGGCGGCCGAGTTTCCGAAGGTGCGGATCGTCGAGGCTTGCGTGACCGATCGGGCGGCGATGGCGCCCATCATCGCAGGCGCGAGCCTGGTTGTGCATCTGGCGGGTCTTGCCGGAGTGCGCCCATCTTTCGCTGACCCCGCCCGCTATGCGCGCGTCAACGTGGAAGGCACTGCGGTGGTGCACGAGCTTGCGCTCGAGGTCGGCGTGGCGCGATTTCTTTTTGCGTCGAGCTCGTCGGTGTACGGCAACGCGACTCCCCTGCCCGCTCGTGAGGATGCCCCGGCCGTCGAGCCTGAGTCGCCGTACGCGGCGACGAAGCGAGCCGCGGAGCTTGGCGCCCTTGCGCTCAGCCGCCAAGCCCCGTCGATGCCCTGTACGGCGCTCCGCTTTTTTACCGTCTACGGACCGAGGCAGAGACCCGAAATGGCCATCACTCTCTTTACGAGAGCTGCGCTCGAGGGGCGCCCGATGGTCATGTTCGGAGACGGTTCGATGCGGCGAGACTTCACGCACGTCGATGACGTCGTGCGTGGGATCCTCGCGACCATCGACAGCGCTCCCCCTGGTTTTCGCGCCTACAATCTCGGCTCCGGAGCGCCGATACGGCTCGATGCTCTCGTGGAGCTGATTGGTCGCGCTGCGGGAATCCGTCCGATCTTGCGACCAGAGGCCGTTCCCCTTGGCGATGTGGACGCGACCTTTGCCGATATTTCTCGCGCACGCGATGAGCTCAAATGGCAGCCGCTCGTCCCTCTCGAGGCCGGCCTCCGCAGCGTGCTGACGTGGGTTCGCGACAATTCGGGATCGCCGCGCGGATGAAGCGCGGAGTCTCTAGCTCCCGATCCCCGGGTGAATCTCCTCGCGCGAGGCCCGCCGTGCTGGGCGCAGGTGACCGCTCAAGTACATGAGACCGTTGTAGGTCCACCACGGGCGTGCATGACGGAGCGTCGTGAGCCACTGAATGGGCGTCGGCCTGTCGGCAGCCGGGCGTAGGCCGCAAGCTGTCGCGTGGTCTTGAGCGTGCTGGAAAACGTCGGCGAGGCGCTTCTGGACGGCAGGCGGAGAGCACCGTTCGCGGGCTCGAGCCGATGCGCCTTTCCCGAGGGCCGCACGAGTCTGCGGGTCGCGAATAAGCTCGACCACCGCGCGACCAAACGCCGCATCCGCCGCCCCTTCGGCCGGCTCGCCCTTGCAGGGCGCGAAGAGAACTCCACTGCGACCATCCTCGATCTGCGCCGAAACACCCATCCCGTCGGCGAAAGCGACCGTCGGCGTCCCACACCACAGAGCTTCGCCGAGGACGTTTCCGTAGGTCTCGCTGAGCGAGGCGTGAACGAAGACGTCTGCGTACCGATAGAAGTCCGCCATCTTGGTCCAGGGAACCTCTCCCGCGAAGATCACGTGGTCGGCGGCCCCGAGATCGCGAGCCACACGCTGGTAGCCTTCGCGCTCCGGCCCGTCGCCCACCAGGATCAGGGTCGCGTCGGGCTCCTGAGTGAGAACGTGCTGCGCGAAGATCCGGATAACTCGGTCTTGCGATTTCTCGCGAGTGTGGCGCCCGGCGCACAGGAGCCGAGGCCCTCGGTGAGCCATCCCGCGGCTCTCGAAGAGCTCGGCATAAGGGTCGGCGCCGAGCGGGCGGTCGAAGACATCGGGCTGAACCGTTCGCGGAACCACATGAATCGGGGCGGTGACCCCGCGCTCGCGCCAATAGGTTCGAAGCCCTTCGCTCAAAACGATCAGGCCGTCGCTCTGGTTGTAGATGTCGGCGAAGAGCCGCTCGAACGGCCTCCTAAGCGTCAGATGAAGACTTGCTTGTAAGAGCTCGTTCTTTGCCAACTTTTCAGGAAGAAGAACATCGTATGCGGCGACGAGATGCGTTGTGTTGACGCAAATCAGCGGGATGCCCTTCATCTCACGAAGCCAGATCCCGAACTGGAGCAAAAGCGTCGTCGTCTGCGCGAAGCAGATATCGAAGTCCCATCGCTTGGGATCGAACACCCAGGGCGCCAGTGGCATGGGTAAGTACACACCCGGATAGGACTTTAGAGGAACGCTTGGCAGCGCCACTGTACCCGGAGCAAGCTCTTCGGGCCGCGCGTCGGGATCCTCGGGACCGATGACTGTGACCTCATGACCACACCGACGCAATTCTTGATACAGGAACCGTGTCTGGAATACCGCACCGTTCGCGTAGGGGATCCGAGTGAAGTCACTGAGAATGGCGACACGGAGGGGTCGGCCGTGGCGGGCCGAAAGTGCCGCGAAGGGCGCAAAACCATGCGCATGCTCATCCAACAGGCCTGAATTCGCGACAACGCCTCGCCGCGCAGCCGCCTTCGCACCCCCGCCCTTAGGAGAAGTGACGACTTGAAGATCGTCGATGTGACGGAGTTCTATTCCGATCGGGGGGGTGGGATTCGAAGCCATTTGAGCCTTCGAGGTCACTTTCTGTGCCAGCTGGGTCATGAGCACGTGGTGATGGCACCCGGAGCGCGCGATGAAGATGCTCCAATGGGTGGAACCGTCGCGTCCGGTCCGGGCTCTTCTCGCTTGGTGCGCTTCGCGGGGCCCGCACTTCCATACGACCGCACGTATCGCTTGCTCGGGCGCCTGGACAAGGTTCGCGAGCGCATCTTGCGCGAGCAGGCGGACATCCTCGAGGCGCATTCGCCCTACTTGGCGACGGCAGCCATCGTGGCAAGCGGACGAAAGGCAAGTCGAGCCCGCACCGCCTTCTGGCACTCGGACCACGTCGGTTCCTATGTGCAGCCAACACTAGACCGGTGGCTTGGGCGCCGGCGCGCGCAGGCCGGAACGGCTCCCCTGTGGCAAGCCATGCGAGCACTCCTCTTGCCCTTTGACGCCGTCTTCGCTGCGGGGCGCGGTCAAGCCGACCGTCTGCGCAAGGCCGGGGTCCGCAACGTCATCCACGTGCCCTTCGGGGTCGATACACGCACGTTCAACCCGGGCGCACGTCGGGCAAGCGAACGAGCCCGATGGCTCGAAGGAGCAAGCGCCAAAGCCGCGCTCCTCGTAGGGGTCGGCAGATTCGCAATCGACAAGCGGTGGGACATCGTTCTCGATGCCTTCGCCCGGATAAGTGCCAACCGCGCCGCGGTGCTGGTGCTCTTCGGCGACGGGCCTGAACGCAAGCGACTCGAAGACCGCGCTCCGCCCGGAGTGCGCTTTGCTGGATTCGAGCAGGACCGAGACAAGCTTGCCCGAGCGCTCGCCAGCGCCGATGTCCTCGTTCATGCGAGCCCGTACGAGACCTTCGGGCTGAGCGTCGCCGAGGCCGTTGCGTGCGGGCTACCCATTGTCGTGCCCCGCTCGGGGGGCGCCGCCGAGAGCGCCGAGCCGAAGAGCAGCCAAATCTACCCGGACCTCGACGCGACCGAATGCGCGGCGGCGGTTGAGCGCTTGCTCAATCGGGACCCGGCCGAGCTCCGCGAACATGCCCTCGAGGCCGCCGCGCGGGTGCCCTCGGTCGACCGGCACTTCGCTCTGGTCCTCGATTCGTACGCCGATCTGCTGCGCGGCCGAGACGCGCGGAGCTAGCGCCAAGTCGGCGCGGGTTTCAGCGGCCACGCATATTTCCGACGGCCTGCGCTATTTGGGGCCCCTGCGACACATTTAGGCGAACCGCCCGTCCTGGAGCAGGTCATTTGTGTGGTAAGGCGTGGCCCATGAAAAGCCGAGCGCGCGTGACTCCTGCGATCGCTGCCTTCACCCTTGGCACCCTTTGCCTGCTGACCGGATGTAGCAGCTCGGGCAACGGAGGAACGACACCGGGCAGTGGCGCGTCATCGGGCAACAGCTCGTCGGGCGGAGCAACCGGTACAAGCTCCGGGGGCGGAAGCGGAAGCACGGCGGGCACGAGCGGGTCGAGTGCCGCAGCGGGCACGAGCACTGGCGCGAGCACGAGCGGCGGCAGCTCGGGAGACCTCGGCGCGAGTGGAAGCGGGTCGGGGTCGGTCGCAAGCGGCGCGGGCTCGAGCACGGGATCCGCATCGGGTACGAGCGGGGCGCCTTCGGGCACCACTGGGAGTCCAAGCGGCAGCGGGAGCACGTCGGGGACGGCGAGCGACAGCGGGGGCAGCTCCGGCTCGAGCGGCGCGACGGCGACCTATACGGAGGTCTACGCAATCATCTCGGCCAAGTGCGCCGGTTGCCATGCGACGGGCCACGGTGGTGTCACGAACGGGAAGCTCGACATGTCGACCAAGACCGCAGCCTTCACCAACCTGGTCGGAGTGAAGGCCGCGGGCACCAAGTGCGGGACGTCGATGGAGATACGCGTGGTCGCGAGCGACTCCGCAAGCAGCCTCCTTTACAACAAGGTCAACGGCACCCAAGATTGCGGCGAACGGATGCCCGACGACAATCCCAACCTCGATGCGGCGGACATCGGAACCATCAAGACATGGATCGACCAAGGCGCGCTCGATAACTGAGGTGTCGCTCGGGGCGCGCCCCCGCGGTAAACCAAGCGGCGATGGCCGAGACCCTCCGGGACGGACGCTTTACCTTGCTCGGCCTTCTGGGCCGGGGGTCGCAAGGCGAAACGTTCGATGGAGTCGACAGGCGGGAGGGGCGCGCGGTCGCGGTGAAGCGCTTCGACGTGGGCGGGGCCAAATCGTGGAAAGACGTCGAGCTCGCCGAGCGTGAGGCGAGCGTCCTGCAGTCCTTGTCGCACCCGAAGCTGCCCGGATACATCGACCACTTCGAGAGCGATGGGTCGCTCTACCTCGTCATGGAGAAGATCGAGGGAGAGAGTCTGGCGAAGCTGCACGCGCGAGGGGTCGCGCTCGGCGAGAAGGACATCATCCAGCTTCTTACCGACGCGTCCGACGTGCTCGACTACCTGCGGGGGCGGGCGCCTCCGGTCATCCATCGGGACCTCAAACCAGGCAACGTGATCCGACGCCCGGACGGATCATTCGCTTTCGTCGACTTCGGCGCCGTTCGCGACAAATTGCGGCCGCGAGGCGGGTCGACGGTCGTTGGAACCTTCGGCTTCATGGCGCCCGAACAGTTTCAAGGAAGGGCGCTCCCCGCGTCCGATGTCTATGCCATTGGGGCGACCGCCGTGGCCATGATCACGGGACGTGAGCCGGAGGATTTGCCTCACCGGGGCCTGGCCATCGACGTCCGCTCGGCCCTGCGTGGTCTTGTGAAAGCGCCGCTGATTCAGGTGCTCGAGCACATGCTTGCCCCCGACCCGGAGCAGCGTGCGGGCCGTATCGCGCCTCTGCTCGCACAGCTCGAGCCCGGGCGTAGCGGCCGGACAACCGAGGGTTTGCACAAGGGCGACAACCCGTGGGAGCTCATAGGCGGCAAGCATTGGGAGCACGTCGTCCGAGCCGAGCAGCGGAAAGCCGAACGGCGCGCACGTCGCGAAGCACACCGGCATGCGCGGCGAGCCATGAGAGCCCAATGGCGCAGAGCTGCGCACCCCATGGCACGACCGGTGGTCTTCGCGCTCGCGCTCTGCTTTGCGGTCGGGGCGCTCGCCGTGACCGCCGCCACCCAGCTCATCGTCCCGCTGACGCTTCGGATCCTCTCACTGTTCGTGGCGCGTCGCGCGCTCGGCAACGCCGCCATGGATGTCCGAAACGCGGGCCGATCGGCGCTTGAATCGATGGCTCGAGGTCAGCGCTTACTCCTGGCCGAAAGCGCGCCGCCCAATGCGCACGTGGCTGCGGATGTCGCCTCGGAAACGAACCCCCCCGAAACGATCCCTATCGACGATGAGCTCGAGCGAGGCGCTTCGACTGTGAAGCGCTAGCGCCTGGTCGGGGTATAACGTCTCATGTTCATCCGTTTTTGTGTCGGGGCTCTCTCGTGACTTATTGCGTGGGCCTCAAGGTAGCGGCCGGGATGGTGTTCGCCTCGGACTCGCGCACCAACGCGGGATTCGACCAGATCAGCACGTTTCGCAAGATGGTCGTCTACGAAAGACCGGGCGATCGCTTCATGGTGCTTCTCTCTTCCGGCAACTTGTCGATATCGCAATCCGTTCGCGAGATCTTGCAGGTCGAACGCCTCGAGAGCGATGGGGGCGAGCCTCTGACGATTTGGAACGCCTCGAGCATGTTCGACGCGGCCCGCGTTCTCGGGCGCGCGGTGCGCCACGTCTACGAGCAAGACGGCGCTGCGCTTCGAGCCGCCGGGATCGACTTCGGGTGCACTCTCATCTTCGGAGGCCAGATCCGGGGGGAGGCCATGCGCCTTTTTCTCGTGTACTCCACGGGGAACTTCATCGAAGCCACCGCCGAGACCTGCTACTTCCAAATCGGCGAGGCGAAATACGGAAAGCCGGTGCTCGACCGGATGCTCGGCCCGAGCACGCCTCTGGCCGAAGCCGCCAAATGCACGCTCGTTTCAATCGATTCCACGCTCAAATCGAACCTGTCCGTCGGGCTCCCCATCGATCTCGTCGTCTATGAGTCCGGCGCGCTTCGCAGCGACGACATGGTGTGCATCGACGAGCACAATCCGTATTTTTCGATGATTCGCGAATCGTGGGGTTCGCGCCTCCGCGATGCCTTCAAGAGCATGGACGACCCTGTCTGGGCGCCCGTCGGCGCCCGTTATCCGCTCAAGGTCGGGTCTGAACGGCACGACGTCCTTCGAAAGATTACCAACCCAGGCGAGAAGATCGTCTAACCACCGACCCAAAGGCCCGTCGACATCGCCCGTCGCCGGCGGAGGCTGCAAGCCCGTTTCATGCCGGTTCACGTCTCCATCCACGATGTCTCCCCACTCGTCTCTCTCGAGCTCGAAGGCGCCCTCGAGATCTGCCACGCGGCCTCCGTCCGCCCAGCGCTCCTCGTCGTTCCCGATTTCCATGGGCGCGCGCCGCTGCTCGCGGACTCGAGCTTTTGCGCCCGCCTGCGCGCTCTCCAAGGAGAGGGTCATGAAATCTACTTGCACGGTTTCACGCACCAGAGCGGTGCTCACTTCAATGCCTCCGCTGGCCACAACCGGCTGGCTTGGCTCTTCGCCCAGCGAATTGCTTCGGGGGGTGAAGCGGAAATGAGCGATGTCTCCGAGACCGAAGGCCAAAGGCGCATCGAGCAGGGGCACCGAGTCCTCGAGCAAGCGGGGCTACGGGTCGACGGCTTCGTCGCCCCGGCCTGGTCCATGCCCAAGTGGTTGCTTGCGCGGCTTGCCGAGCGCGGGTGCCGCTTTACCGAAGACCACTGGCACGTTTACGACCCGGCCGCGCACCATCGGCGAACGAGCTTCGTGCTCAACTGGGCCACGCGCTCGCCCGCGCGCGTCGTATCGACGGTGGGTTGGTGCAGGGTCGCGAAGTATGCGCGCGTGAGGCTCCCGGCTCGGATCGCCATTCATCCCGGCGACATGCGGTTTCGCATGGTTCGCGGCGAGATAGCTCGGATCCTCGACTGGGCAAAAGGCGACTTCGTAGAGCGCGGGCACGATCTGCTTTCATAGCCGTCGGAGCGTTGCTCTCCTTCGGGGGCGAGCTCTCACCTTAGCTGCGGCGCGTTATGGCGGGGGGGCGGAGAAGCGATTGGTGCGAAACGGGTCCGCCGTTTCCCGCGTACGAAGCTCGACGTCCGCAATGGGGGGCGGATCGAGGCGAATGCCGAGGGCCACGAGGCCGGCGCGATCGTTGTATCGAAAGGCGACGATGTCGCTCGGCAAGGTGGCGCTCGCCCGGATGAACTCCGTCTCCTCCACGTGCGACTCGCGCGCTTCACCGAATTCGGTTCCCAGCCCCTTACGCTCTGCGCGATCGCGCGCGGAAGCGCCGGCGTTCTGCGACTCCTCGGCGAGGGCGCCGACGTCGGTCGAAGAAGCGGCCGGTGGGGGGGGAGCGCCGCCCGCCTTACTCCGTGCCGGCGCAGCGCTCGCTTGACCCGCGCCTCCGGTAGGCGCCTGTCGACCCTCCCAGTCGTCCATGGGTCGGACTGGCGCCGGCGCGACGACCACCGGAGCTCGCTCCGGGAAAAAAGCGACACCGATGACCCCCACGTCGCGCGCCTGGCCCTGGCGACCCGCATACGAGTCGGCCACGGACGAAAAACGAAAGGTCGCCACTCGCTCGAGTGAAGTGCGAAACCCCTCGATCGTGGTGCTGCCGTATGCGGGCAAGATGTATCCGCGCTTGTGGACGTAGTCAGCGCCCGTTCCGTCGATGGCGTCGAGCCCGTCGATGGAGAGGACGGCCTCGACGCGCTGCGGCGTCGGGTTCGAGAGGACTACGCTGTAGCGTTCTCCGACCGTTCCGAGGACGTAACTGCGACCGTCACGGTGAAACAAGCGCAGATCCCGCATCGACGCGTCCACGATCCGCACCCGGTACGGACCACCGGGGTGAGCTGCGACGACGGGCCGTCCTGGGCCGCAGGCCGCCGCGCGCGCAGGCGATCCGGCGGCGCCTTGGGGCGGGTCGCCGGCGGGCGCGGGGTCGGACCCGAGGTCGCCCGCCGAATCGCGCGGGGCGTTCGCAGCCGGACCTCGTTGGCTGCTGGAGGTACAACCGATGCTGGAAAGAAGAGCGAGACTGAGAGGGGCCAAATCGCGCATGAGCTTCATGAGCTCTAGGACGCACGGCAAACGCATTCGGTCTGCCGTCCGCTACGAATTTTCGTCTGGCGGGAGGTCGACCAAGGCCGCTCCCCCGGTAGGTCCGAGTGCGAGCACGGTCATCTCACGAGCATTTCGCTGTCGCAGGCCACGTTGACGCGCTGGACGTCTCCCTGGCTCCCGACACGAATCGAATGCGTCCCGCACGAAACGCCATATCGGCCCGGCGCTTCGCCCACGAGGCGGTCGTCGATCCAGACGCGGTGGCCGGCACGCGAGCTTGGCACGGTGATCGTGCCGGACGTCGACTCATGAAGATCGGTGGGCGATGCTGGGGAAACAGCATTCACAGCTGGAGGCGGATTCGGAGAAGGGAGCGGCGAGCCGGCAGGTCCCGGCACGGAAACGGTGTTAGCGGGGGCAGCTACGGGGGCAGGCGGTGCGCCGAATGACGGCGGCGCATGCGGCCGCGGCCGAAGGCCGAGCACGAGGCCCAGGGCAAGCGCCAACAAGCCCGCGACGACCCAGAGCGCCGCGCCAATACCCTGAGCGGGCACGTGACCGGAAAGCGAGACCGGGCGGTGACTTGGAACCTTCCGGTCGGCAGCGGACGATGTGACGGGGGTGATCACCGCCTGCGTGTGAGACGTCGTCCCGATGGGCTGCTCCTCCGCCGCCGGCGAGCGGAGGGCGGCGAGCGTCTCGATCAACGATCGTCGGCCCTCGTCCAGATCGGCAACCGCACGCAGGACATTGGACACGTCGTCGGCAGTCAGGCCGCGGCCGTCCGGATTCGTGCCAAGGCCACACGCGACTGCATCGAGCAGCACCCGCGGCAAGTCCGGTCGCAGGGTTGCGAGCGCAGGAAAGCTCGGCGTGGACGTCCCAAGATCGATGTCTCCCTCGAACCGTGCTGCCCGCACGATCGCCTTGCGCCCAGCGAGCAGCTCCCAAAGAAGCAGGCAGCCGACGTAGACGTCGGCTCTGACCGTGACTTCCTCGCCTCGAGCCTGCTCGGGGGCGACGTAGCCGTAGGTTCCTTTGAGAAGGCCGCGAGGTGCGTCCCCGTCGAGCCCCGACACCTTGGCCATGCCGAAATCGACGAGCTTGACGTGACCGTCCCAAGGCACGAGCACGTTGGATGGATTGACGTCGCGGTGAATGACGGGGCCAAACTCGCCGGTCAGAGGATCCTTCGCCGCATGCGCCGCGGCCAGGGCGCTGAATAGCCGCCAAGCGACAAAAAGCGAGGCCGCGTCGTCCAGGCGGCCACCTGCGCCGCGAAGAAGGGCCTGCACCCTGCTAAGCGGCAAGCCGTCGACGTATTCGAGGACGAGCACGAGTCGATCGCGCTCCCCAAAGAAGTCGTACAGCCGGACGGTGGCCGGGTGCGAGAGTCGCGCGTAGGCGGCCGCTTCTCGCAGAAACATCTGTTCGAAGCGGCCGTCGTGGCGAAACTGCCTGAGAAGGATCTTGAGCACGACGACGCGCTCGAACCCTCCCGGGCCTTCGGCGCAGGCGAGAAGGATGTCGCTGGTGCCACCGGTGGCCAGGCGACGAAGCACCCGATACGCCCGGAGCCGCGACGGTAGGTCACCGCTTCGAGCGACGGTCGGAGCGTCCGCAGGAGGCACCATGGGGCACACCATGGTACCCCATATCCTACCCTGGCTTCACTGGGGACGTTGGGCCACGTCGGTCTCGACGGCGTCGAGCAGCGCTTCGGCCCGTTGATCGTCGATTCCAAGCTTATCCGCGAGGGCGCTCAGCGTCTCGTTTTCTTCGTCGGCAATGGCGCCATCCGCAAAAGCCACTGCCGCGGCGAGGACGAACGCCACCTCGCCACGCTCTGGGTCGTCCCGCAGCTGGATCGCAACTTCGGCCAGGCGCTTTTCTCTCCCCGCAAGGGTCACGTTCTTGGCAGCCGCGTCCACCATGGCCTCGATATGCGTCGAAGCCAGCGACTCATTCGACAGGGTCCGAAGGGCTCCCTTGAGGACCGAACGCTCCTCGCCGCTAATCTTGCCGTCTGCCGACATCATCAGGTACATCGCCTCACACAGCGGGCCGTATTCGACGGTAGCGGCGAGAAAGTCGGCGGCCTCGGGGGCCAGGGTCCCGGCGTCGGCCAAGACCAGCGACGGGCGATCGCCGCGGGCTCGGAGTTGGTCCCGCAAACGTGCGATCGTGGAGCTCGATAGCCAGATCATCGGCCGCGCACCGTCCCTTCCCTAGTCGTCGTACCTGAAAAGCTCGTCGAGGTCGCCCTTGGTGAGCTTCTTGGCGCCACCCGCATCTTCGGACAGGACGGCCCCCACGAGCTCGCGCTTCTTGTCGGCCAGCTCGAGGATCTTTTCTTCGATCGTGCCCTTCGCGATGAGTCGATACGTCGTCACGACTTTGGTCTGACCGATGCGGTGCGCCCTGTCGGTCGCTTGATCCTCGACCGCCGGATTCCACCACGGATCGAAATGGATGACCGTGTCGGCAGCCGTCAGATTCAAGCCGCTGCCGCCCGCCTTGAGCGAGATGAGAAAGACGGGAGGTCCGTTGTCGCTCTGAAACCACTCGACCACCGCCTGACGGTCCTTCGTCGACCCGTCGAGGTAGGCGTACCGCACGCCGTCGTCGTCCATCGCGCGCTTCACGATCTGCAGCATGCTGACAAACTGGCTGAACACGAGCACCTTGTGCCCGCCCGCGATGCTCGTTTGCACCAGCTCGCGCAGCGCCACGAGCTTGCCCGAGTCTTCGTCGCCGAACTCTCGCGGAAGGCCGAGCAGGCGGGGGTCGCACGCCGCTTGCCGCAGACGGGTGAGCCCGACCAAGATCTGGATGTGGCTTCGCGCGAGCCCCTGGCGCTCGACCTCGCCCAAGACTTGCGCGCGGACCTCCTTGAGAACGGCCGCGTAGAGCGCGGCTTGCTCGCCCGTGAGCTCGCAGAATTGGTCGGCCTCGATTTTCTCGGGAAGATCTTTGGCGACCTCGGCCTTCGTACGCCGGAGGATGAAAGGATGAATGGTCGCCCGCAGCCTCTCGGCGGCGACCTTGTCCCCGGACTCGATGGGACGCGAATAGCGTTCTTCGAACTTGTCGAGTGGCCCCAAAAGGCCCGGGCTCACGAAATCGAAGATCGACCAGATCTCGCTCAGGCGATTCTCAATCGGTGTGCCGGTGAGGGCCAAGCGACGATCGGACTTCAGACGCTTGGCCGCCCGCGCGGTCGCGCTGAGTGGATTCTTGATTTGCTGAGCCTCGTCGACGATGACGTAGCGCCACGGGATTTCCTTGAGCATCTCCTCGTCGCGCCGCAAGAGCGCGTAGCTCGTCACGACGACGTCGGCATCGTCGAGCTCGTCCTGCCGCTCCTTGCGCTCGGCGCCATGCCAGAGCGCGTGCCGGAGCGAGGGTGCGAACTTGTCCATCTCGCGCAGCCAATTGGTCACCACGCTCGTCGGAGCGACGATGAGGACCTTGAAGGGCTTGCGCTTGCCCTCGCTCTTGGCGTCTTCGCTTTTGACGGCGAGAAGCAGAGCGAGGGTTTGCACCGTCTTGCCCAGGCCCATGTCGTCGGCGAGCACTCCGCCGCTGCCAATCTCGTGGAGAAACCAGAGCCAGTGAAACCCCTGCTCTTGGTACGGGCGAAGCTGCGCCTTGAGGTTGCGCGGTTTGCGTGTGCCCTTGATCTCGTCGATGTCTCTGAGCTTCTTGAAGATCTCTCTCGCGTCACCCGAGATGTTCGAGCGCCCCACTTGGGCCAATAGATCCTCGATCCGCCCCGCTTGCGACAGCGGAAGGTGCCCGCCCTGACCCCCACCGGTGCCGAGAATCTCGGCCTGGCGCTGGAGCACTTCGCGCACCTTTTGTGGATCGAGCTTGGCAAAGGTCCCGTCCGCGAGGCGGACGTAGCGCCGGCCTTCGGACAGGCAACGAGCGAGCTCCTCTTGCGTGACGGCGACCCCCTCGCTCTCGAAGTTCAGTCGGAGCGAGAGCCAGTCGACACCGCTCGACACGCGCGCGTTGGCGGTGAGGGCCTCGTCGCGAACCTGCACCTCGACCAAGTCGTCGGGGACGAAGATGTCCCACGACTCCGGGAGAGTCGCGATGCCCTCGGTCCAAAATCCGATGGCCAAATCGCCGCGCGCGACGAACTTGTTTCCGTCTTCGGCAGGGACCAGGCCCAGATCGCGCAACCTCGCGGCCGCGGCCTGCTGCGCCGCGATGTCGCAACGCACGCACCGTGCTCGCTTGCCGGCTCCCGGCTCGGGCGGTTTCACGATGACCGGAAGCGTCATCCCGTCGGCGCGGACGTCGATCTCGACGTCTTCGTACGCCGCGCGGAGACTGACCTGCGCCTCGATGAGCGTTCCCCCGGCGGCGACGCGAAAGGTCGGCTCGAGATCGACGACGTCGGCCACCTGAGACAGCTCGGGTAGCTCGGCGCCAACCTCGAGCGCCACCTTCGGCAGGCCCTGCATGACGAGCTCGGGCAACCGGTCCACGGCCTCGCTGATCGTCGGCATACGAAGAAGGCGACGAATCGCCCCAGGCGACACGCGACGATCGATCGGCCTGGCCCAACCTTCTTGGGCGTCGACGTACCAGCCCGGGCTTCCCTCGAACCATGCACCGCTCGCGGTCGTAAAGCGCCGGGGGTCTCCGGGGCGCTGGAACGACGCGCGAACGACTATCTGCGAGCCCTCACCGCCGAGCTCGAGGTCGAAGCGCGGACGCAGCGGCTCGTCGCCGAAGCGAAGCTCCATCATCTGCGGCTCGACGATCACTCTTCGGCCCTTGAGGAGGGGGAGGAGCTCGCTCGCGTCTTCGCCGCGAACGTCGATTCCGACCCGCCGGGGCCCCTGGTTCTCGAAGCGGGCGAGCAGTCGAATGGCGTCGCGATCGGGCGTGGGGTGCTGATCTTGACCGCCGAGAAGGGCGCTCGGAAGAAGCAGAGCCCGGGCATCGGGGTCGAGCAGAGTAATCGTGAGCACGCTGGCGCCGTTGGCGCCGTGCCCCAACGGCTTGACCTGCAAGCGGTACTCGATCTGTTTGGGCACCGGGGGCATGGGCTCGGGAAGCCACGCGTCCACCCCCGTCCCGTTCAGGACCGGTCCACGCACCGCGACGGCGGCGTGATGTGCTGCCTTGAGCGCTCGGGCGCGCGCCCGCTTGCTCCGCCTGCCCTCGCCATCCAGACCCGCCACGTGAACCGTCCCTCCGTGAACCGAATAGTGAACGCCGTTCGATGCCGGCGGCGGCGGCGGCGGCGGTGGCCGCGGCTGAGAGCTGCGAGCCTGGTCGCGAAGGGCGATCAAGAGCGCCGCCACGTGCTTGCAATGACCCCCATTGCTCGAGGCAAAGGCAGGACATGTGCAGCTCGAAGTAAACCCCGTCGGCGAGAGCTGAAGCGTGACCTGGTACGGCTCGACGTCGGTGCCACGAACCTGCCCGTGCGCGCCGGCGTCCTCCACGACGATATGGTCCACGGCGTGACGACGCACGTAGTCGTAGCCACGCAGATAGGCGCGCGCGCCGAGCAGGCGGCGGAGCGCCCTGTCATTGAGTGTGGATAGTGCTTCGGTAAACGGTGAGGCCAAAGACGTGACGCAGCGCCGGGCGCGTGCCCTTTCCTTTAGCTCGTTGCTCGTTTTTCGTGTTCGGCCGGTCCGCGAACGCGGGCCGCCTCGCGGGGAGAAGTCCGCGCCCCAACGAGACGGGACCGGTACGCGATTCGTGTCTCGGGCACGCCGTGGCAGTGCCGAGTAGGGCGCGAACTCGCCGCCCAGGTGCGTAGCATCGCGGCCAACCCTTTGCAACGCGTTTCGATGAGGGGGGCTCCTTGAGGTGGCCCCGTTTCAGGGATACGAAAGCGCGTCGCCCCTGATGCCGAGTCGCCCGCCCGCGCCCCTCACCAAGCAGCTCTTTGGCGCCCGCCTCCCACCCTCGCGGCGAGCCCACCGGGCGGCGACCGCGCTCGCCTTTTTGGCCGGCCTTGGAGCCTGCTCGGTTCCCATCGCGGGCGCCCTCGACGACGCAGAGGTCAATCGCGTCCTCGTGGCGCTCGACCGAGACAATATCGATGCGACGCGAGAGCCCGACCCGTCGGCGGAGGGAACTTGGCGCGTCGAGGTGGCTCGGGAGGACGTGCAGCGCGCCCTCTCGGCCATGCAGGGCGAGGAGCTGCCCCGCCGCTCGCCCCCGAGCGTGCTCGACGCAGTGGGTAAGGGATCGCTCGTGCCGAGCGAAGCGGCCGAGAGCGCCCAGCTCGCCGCCGGAATCTCCGGAGATCTGGAGCGATCGCTCGAGAGCATCGAAGGCGTTCTCTCGTCGCGCGTGCACTTGAGCGTCCCCGCGCCGAGCCTGCTACGCGACTCGGTACCGCCCCGCGGAAGCGCGAGCGTGCTGCTCGAGCACCGCGGTGCGACGCCTCCCATCAGCGCCGATTCGGTGCAGCGCCTCGTGGCCGGAGGCGTGGCGGGACTATTGCCGAGCGACGTCGCCGTCGTCATGGTGCCCCGCACGACGTTCGCCGGCTCTGTCCCGAGCGACTTCGCACACGTAGGCCCCATCGCCGTCGCGCGGACGTCGGTCAAGCGCCTTCAGGCGGCCCTGGTGGTGCTTGTCGCGCTCGTGGCCCTGCTGGCTGCCGCCACTCTCGTGCTCTATTCGCGGCTTAGTCGGGCACGCGCCGAGCTGGTGCGCGAAGCGCCGGTGCCGCGCTGAACATGCCCGTCCGGTCAGCGGCGCGGGCTGCGTGCTGGCTCTTGCTGGTCGCTACGTGGGCGTGCTCGCGACCCGCTCCGGCACCCCGTGAGAAGGAGCCAACCTCGGCTCCAAGCCCGCGTGCCGAGCGTACCCAAGAATCCCGGGGCAGAGACGCATCCGACGAGGCTCAGGTTTCTGGCATGGGCGTGCCCACCTCGCCTCCGTTCCCCGAGGCGGACGTAACACTGCTCGAGAGCGGGACCTTGCCTCGACGGCGATTGCGCTACACGTGGACGGTAGGAAAACGCGAGCTACTGACGCTCGCGATGCGAACCTTTCTCGCGAGCGACCGGGCCGACTCGCAAGCGCCGGACGTACCCCTTCCTTCCGTTCGCGTCGTCGTGGCCATCGATCCCAAAACGGTATCCGGCGACGCAAGCCTGACGTACGACTGGCGCGTCACTTCTGCCGGCGTGACAAGGGGTGAGCGAACGGCGCCCCAAGTCGCCGACGGGATCCAGTCGGAGGCCGTCGCCGTGGAGCATCTTTCGGGGACCGGCGTCGTAAGCTCGCGCGGTCTCGCCAAGGACCTCACCGTGAATCCCGCAGAAGGGAGCGACGAGGTCACGTCGCGACCGATTGCGCTGCAGGTTCTGCAGACTCTGTGGAACCTCGCGGCTCCGGTGCCCGAGGAGGAGGTTGGCCTTGGTGCCCGATGGCGCCGGGTGTCCGAGCTGGCGGCGAAGAGCGCCCGCGCGACACAAACCGATTTGTTCACGCTTCTGAGCCTCGACGGCCCAAATGGGGCGCTCGACGACGCGCTCGCCCAGACGGCGCCCGAACAAGCGCTCAGCGTCCCGAACATGGCCAACGGCGCGCGCGGACAAATGGGATCGATGCTTGCGTCGGGCGACGCGAAGACCCGATTCGACCTGTCGCACTTCGTGCCCGAGACGCGCTTCGAGGGGACGACCACGATGGTCCTGACCCACGATGGCCTCGGAACAACCGAACCTCGCGCGACGATGGTCCTGCGCGTCGAGATAGACCTCTCGCGAGGGGCGCCGTGACGCCCGGAAACGAGGAGCTCGTCGCGGTCGTCGCTTCGCTCACGGTTACGTTGCCCGCTGTCGTCGCCATCATCGTAAGCGACGAGCGGCGCCTCGCCGGTCCCGAGCTCGAGCGGGCCTGGCCGCCGCAGTCTCGCGACTGCGCCGTTTTCGCGATGCTCAACCTCGGCGTTCCGCAGCTCTGCGTCTTGCTACACTTCATTCGGACCCGGCGAAGTCTTCGCGGCGCCGCGATCGGTTTGCTTTGGGTCGTGGCTATCGTTCTGTGCGAGGTGGGGGCAGAGCTCGCGGCTCTGAGCGCGGTAGAGCACCTCGGGCTGTGATATTACGCCCGCTCATGATGCCTATGCGCTCGGCCGCTCTGGTCCTCCTCCCGCTCATGGTTTGTTGCAAGGGCTCGGAAACGACTCCCGAGCCAAGCGCCAACGCCGCGACCAGCGCGTCGGTGACTCCCCCCACGCCGCCGACGCCTCCGACGATGCCCCCGGTCGCCGCGCCCTCAGGCTCGGTCGACCTGGCTTCGAAGAGCCATCCCGCGCTCTTGTCGCCCGCCCTGCTCAAAGACAAGGCGCCCGAAGCTTTCAAAGCGCAGTTTACGACCAGCCGTGGAAGCTTCGTCGTCGAGGTGCATCGCGACTGGGCTCCCAACGGGGCCGATCGCCTCTACAACCTCGTCAAATCAGGCTTCTACGACGACACGAGGTTTTTCCGAGCCATCGACGGCTTCATGGTCCAGTTCGGAATCAGCGGCGACCCGGTTGTGAGCTCGAAATGGCGCGACGCGAACGTTCCCGACGATCCCGTCAAGCAGTCCAACAAGCGCGGCTTCGTCACGTTCGCCATGGCGGGCCCGAATACCCGAACCACGCAGGTTTTCATCAACTACAAGGACAACGCCAACCTTGACGGGATGGGCTTTCCGCCCGTCGGCCAGGTCGTCAAAGGCATGGACATCGTGGACTCGCTCTACAAAGGCTATGGCGAGGGGGCTCCGCGAGGGCTCGGACCCGACCAGGGCCGGCTGCAGCAACAAGGCAACGCGTATCTCGACACGAGCTTCCCGAAGCTCGACCACGTGCTCCGGGCTGCGATCGTTCCGTAGCTCGGCGCTCACCCGCCGGAGGTGGCGGCATCTGGAGACCCCGTGGCCGCGTCGTTCGGGCCCGGGCTGGCCTCCGACCCAGAGCTCGCGTCGGGCATAGCCGGGCTAGCCTCGGGAACCGGCGTCGGTCCGGTTGCGTCCATGGGAGGTTGCGTCGCGTCCGGAGCAGACGAGCTCGTTTCGGGCTCCGGCGAGCCCTCGGCCGCGCTCGCCTCGGGCATCGCCGTCGAGGCGTCCGGTTTCATGGCGGGCGCGTCACTCGGTACTCCCACATCCGACTCGATGTTCACCAAGGGGCCGAGATTGTCCGTGCATGCGTTGCGAATGCACACGAGGCCGAGCTCGCAGTCGGGGTCCATGAGGCACGAGCCCCCGTCTGGCGAGAGACTCTCGGGCGAGCTGCACGCCAAGCCCAGAGCTGAGAGCGTGCCCAGAAGGAGCCAGATTCCTCGTCTCGTGCCCATAAGCGCCAATCCTATCGCTATTTGCGGGCCGGCGCCCCCACTCAAGCGAGGGTGAGAAGCATGTCGCCCTCGGCGACAGCCTGGCCCTCGGTCACCCGAATGTGGTCGACCCGGCCAGCGCGTGGAGCCTCGACCGGCATCTCCATCTTCATCGACTCGATGATGACGCAGACCTGGCCAGCCGAGACCTGCTCTCCCACCCCTACCTCGATTTTCCACACCGTTCCCGTGATATGGGCGTTGACGCTCGTGGGCATGGGTATGAAAGTATCAAGGTCCTGGTCCCCGTGCGGGCGCGTTTGCGCGTTTGCGAAGGGGACGGCAAGTCGGTACCCTTTTACGCAGGCGTGCGGGTACGGCCCGAGACGAAGCCGCGAAGCACACCCGTAGTCGCGAAACGAAGAGAGAGCACCATGGCGGAACGGCAAGAAACGTCGGTGATGGCCTCCATCCAGGACATTCTGCGCGATGCGCAGAGTCGTGAAGAGGAAGAGAAGGTCGAAGCGGAGCGGCGGGCACGTGCAGACGAGCAGCAACGCCTCGACGACATCCGGCGAAAGCAAGAGCAAGAGCAGGCGCGCCTGCAGGCGGACGAAGAAGAGAGGCAGCGTCGCGCATTCGAGGAGAAGCGCCGCCATGCCGAGATTCAGGCTGTGCAGGAGGGCGCCATTCAGCGGGCAAGGCTGGAAGCCGAGTCGCAGGCTCGCTTAGCCGAACAGTCCTCACGGCAGGAGCACGAGCGGCAGCTTCACGCGCTCAAGCACGATAAATCGAGAAAGGGTCTGCAGATGGGGCTGGCCGGAGCGGGCGTGCTTCTCCTGGCGCTCGCGGTCGGTGGCGGGGTCTGGATCACGCGGGCGATGGAAGACGCCAACTCCGCGAAGGCCGAGCTTCGCGCGCTCGAGGCACAGAAAGAGCAGGCCGAGGCCGACAAGCGGCGCCTCGAGAACGATCTGGCGAACGCGCCCGACAAGGCGAGCGCGGCAGCAGCGCAGATGGCTCTCGCCGACGCGAATCGGCGCCTGGCCGAGATTCAAAACCGGGAGACGGCAAAGAAGCCGGCGACCGGCGGTGGACCTGTCGCGGCCCCCAAGCCCAATCCGGGCTCGACGCCGAAGCCGGCCTGCACCTGCCAGGCGGGCGACCCGCTCTGCTCCTGTCTCTAAACCAGTGACCCCGTCGCGCGTCATCTTCGCGCTCGACGTGCCCAGTCTCGACCGCGCTCGGTCGATGGCCGTGGCCGTGCGAGACGCTGTCGGCATGTTCAAGGTGGGGCTCGAGCTCTTCATCGAATCGGGCCACGGGGCTACGGGCATCGGCGCGGAGACAGGGCGCCCCATCTTTCTCGATCTCAAGCTGCACGACATCCCGGAGACCGTGGAACGCTCGGTGGCTCGAGCGGCGGCTCTTGGTGCGCGCTGGATCACCGTTCATGCGAGCGGCGGCCCCGCGATGCTGAGGCGCGCCGTCGAGAGAGCGCGAACCGAGGGGACAGGGCTCGAGATCGTCGCGGTCACGATACTCACGTCTCTCGATGACCGAGACCTCGCAGCAATCGGCTTCTCAGGCGACGTGGGGGCGAGCGTCGACACCCTTGCCCGCATGGCCTGGGAGCAGGGCGTCCGATCGTTCGTGTGCTCGCCGCACGAGGCGGCCCGACTTCGCGCGGTCCTCGGGCCACAGGCAACGCTCATTACGCCCGGCGTGCGAGCCTCCGGCGCCGGCTCGCCCGATGACCAGAAGCGGACCCTTAGCGCGAGCGAAGCGATCGAACGCGGCGCCGACTGGGTGGTCGTCGGAAGGCCCATTCGTGACGCGGCGGAGCCACTGTCTGTCGCCAGGCTTTTGCAGCGTGAAGTCGATGAAGCGTTGTCCAGGAAGGCCGCCCATTGAACGCTCGGGAGCGAGAGCCGCGCCGAGGCGAGCGAATGATATGTGGCCTGCAACCCGTGCGTGAGGCCATCCGCGCCCACGGGTCGAAGCTCGAGCGAGTGCTCGTCGCGCGCGAACCGCGGGAGGCTCCTCAAATGGAGGCGCTCGCCCGCTTCGCGGGAGATCATGGGGCCACCGTCGAGCGTGTGGCGCGCGTCGACCTCGATCGCCTGGCGCGCGGCGTGAGCCACCAGGGGGCGATTGCGTTCGCGACCGAGCTGCGTCTCGTCGGCGTGAGCGATCTGGTCCTCGACGACAAGGCGCTCGTCGTGGCCCTCGACGAGGTGCAAGATCCGCAGAACTTCGGGGCGGTGATCCGCGCGGCGGTGGCCATGGGAGCGACCGCGGTCATGTGGCCCGAGCATCGCTCGGCCCCGCTTTCGCCCGCCGCGTTTCGGGCCTCGGCCGGATCCGTCGAGCACGCCACACTGTGTCGCGTCGCGTCCCTGCCGCCGGCCTTGGCCACGATGCGAGCGGCGGGCTTGCTGGTCGTCGGCCTCGAGATGGCCGGGGACGTGACGATCGACCAGGTCTCTCTCAAGCGGGGCGTTGTGCTTGCCATTGGCGCCGAAGGCAAGGGCCTTCGCAAGACCGTAAAGAACGTCTGCGACGTGCTCGCGCGACTCCCGATGCCCGGCCCGATAGACTCGTTGAACGCGTCGACGGCGGCCGCGATTGCGCTCTACGAGGCCGTGCGGCAGCGCTCGGCGTAGAACGCCGCCCGACCTCAGGCGGGGTTTTCGTGCCCGCAAGTCGGACACGACGCCCCGGGCTTTTCGAGTGGCTGACCGCAGCGCCCGCACTGCGCGTACTTGGCGACCCTTGGCCCGCCCACGGGCGGGCGTAGCCGCGCGAGCAAGCCCAACGCATCGAGCTGCAACGGATCCGCGCTCTGACTCGGCACCACGTGTGTCTCGACGCCTACGATGATGATCTCGGGCGCCGAGCTCATCGCGCCACGCATCGCGCGTGGCGGCTCGGAGCGAGGCGACGGCCGGCGGCGCGGCGGGACATCGGTTTGCTGGCACTCGACAACGACCACGGCAATGTTGTCTTGCGCCTGAGCGCCCAGCGCGGCATCGATGAGACCTCGCGCAAGGGCGTCGGGCGTGCGGTGCTCGGTGAGCAAGATCCCGAGCATATCGTCGTCGAGCACGTCGGTGAGCCCGTCCGAGCAAAGCAAGTAGACGTCGCCTGCAAGGGCGCGAACGGTGCGCACGGGCACTCGCAGACTTTCTTCCATGCCAAGCGCACGGGTCACCGCGTGCGCGGGCGTGCGCTCGAGCAACGCGTCATCGACGTCCGGATGCGCTTCGAGCACGTCGACGAGCAGCGAGTGGTCGGTCGTCATGGCTTCGATCTCGCCGGCGCGTAAGCGATAGCAGCGGCTGTCGCCGACGTGCGCGATGTGAAGGACATCGCCCCCTGGCGAGAACGCGAGAGCTACGAGCGTCGTGCCCATGCCCTGGTATTTGGACGAGCGCTTGGCGATGTCGATGATGTCTGCGTTGGCGCGATGAATGGCCGAGGACAGCCGACGAGCGACCGTCCATAGGCCAAAAGCATCGACCTCCGGCCGCTCGGCGAGCGTGGCCGCCGTCGTTTCGAACAGGTTGGCGACCGTCGTCGTGGCGAGCGCGCTCGCGACGTTGCCGGCATTGTGACCGCCCGCGCCATCGGCCAGGAGAAAAAGACCGAGCTCGGGACGAAGCAAGATGTGGTCCTCGTTGTGCTCGCGCTGGCCGATGTCCGTCGCTCCTGCGCCCACGGGGACGAGAGCGTGCGTGGTCAAGACCGGGTCGTCTCCCTCGCCTTCGGAGTGCATGCTCCGAGTATACGGGAAGTCGCCAGCCGAGGGCTTGCCACCTATCTTAGCTCGGCCAACTGCTCGCCGAACACCCGCTCGATGCCCGAAAGAAGCGCGTCGCCGACTTCGACGCGCCAGGCCTCGCCGAGCGACAGGATGGCCTCGGCCCCGTTTGGAAAGCTCAGATGCAAAGCCACCGGACAGCTTCCTTTGGCCGCCGACATCACTCGGGCCAGCCCCGCCAGATGAGCGGGACGCGCGCGATCGACCGGAATACGAAGCGTCATCGAACGGGTGTCGGCCCGGACCGCATCGCAAAGCGGTTGCACGTCGTTCAGGAGCACGGTCGGCTCGCGCTCCGCATCTTCGTCGCCTTCCTCGGAACGTTGCGGAAAGCTCACTTTGCCACTGACGAGGACGGGATCACCGCTCCCGAGAACGTGCGCATACTGCTCGATGTCGCGAGCGCGAAGCTTGACGCTGACCCGCCCCGTCAGGTCTTCGAGCTCGAAGAAAGCGACTTTGCCGCCACCATCCTTGAAGATGCGCTCTCGGTAGCCCTCGACCATGCCGGCGAGCTTGACCGGGGCCCAGTCGTCCATGCCGCCACACGCGGATACAGGGGAGGCTCCGACCTTCGCCAGCCCGGCTTCGCCACGGATGTAGCGCTCGAGGGGATGGCCCGAAACATAGAACCCGAGCGCTTGCCGCTCGCGCACGAGAAGCTCGCGCCTATCCCACGGCTCGCTCTCCGCGTAATCGCCCGCCGCGGGGCCGACGTGGGCCGCCTGAGGGGCGGAGTCGAAGAGCCCGAAAAGGGTGGTCTGCCCCGCCTCCCGATCCCGGCTCGCGGCGCGGGATCGTTCGAGGGCCGTATCGATCGAAGCGAACGCTCGCGCGCGCGACACGCCGAAATCACCAAGCGTCGAGTCGAACGCTCCGCATTGCACGAGCGCTTCGAAGACCCCCTTGTTGACGCGCTTGGCGTCGACGCGGGCCGCGAGATCGAAGAGATCTCGCAGTCGCCCGTCGCGCCGCGCATCGAACACGGCCTCCAAGGCCGACGCCCCGAGCCCCCGGACGGCGCCGAGGCCAAAACGTATCTCAGGCCCCAGGGTGTCCCGGACCCGGTCGCTCCGACGGAGCGCCCGGTCGCCCAGCGGATTCGTGTAGACGACGCGAAAGTCGGTGTCACTCTCGTTGATGTCCGGAGGCAGCACCGTCACGCCCATGGCGCGCGCGTCCGCGATCGTTCGCACGACCTTGTCGATTCGGTCCTTGTCGCTCGTGAGGATGGCGCACAAGCACTCGACCGGATAGTGCGCTTTGAGCCACGCGGTCTGATACGTGATGAGCGCGTAGGCCGCCGAGTGGCTCTTGTTGAAGCCGTATCCGGCAAAGTACTCGAGTAGCGCGAAGATGCGCTCGGCCTCCTTGTCGTCCACACCGCGACCCCGGGCCCCTTCGACGAAAATGCTCTTTTGTTTGGCCATCTCCTCGGGCTTCTTTTTGCCCATCGCTCGCCGCAAAAGATCCGCTCCACCAAGCGTGTAGCCCGCGAGCTTCTGGGCGATCTGCATCACTTGCTCTTGGTAAACGATGACCCCGTAAGTGGGCGCGAGGATCTCGTCGACGAGCGGATGGAGGCTGGCGATGGGGGCCCGCCCATGTTTGCGGTTGACGAAGTCTTCCACCATCCCGCTGCCGAGCGGCCCGGGCCTGTAGAGAGCGACCGCTGCGACGATGTCCTCGAAGCCGTCCGCACGCATGTCCTTGAAGAGCTGCTGCATCCCGCTCGACTCGAGCTGAAATACCCCCTTGGTTTCGCCGGAAGCCAGAAGCTTGTACGTGGCCGCATCGTCGAGAGGCACACGCAACAGGTCCAGCGTCTTGCCTTCGCGCACGATGTCGGGGCGCGCGTTGACGAGCCGCACGGCGATGTCGAGCGCCGTCAGGGTCTTGAGACCCAAGAAGTCGAACTTGACGAGACCGGCCTGCTCGACGTCGTCCTTGTAGTACTGTGTGACCAGAGCCCCGGCCGCGGCCTCCGAGGGGTCGCCCGATGGCTTGCCCTTGTCGCGAAACACGGGCACGTGATCCCAAAGAGGCCCCTCGCTGATCACGACTCCGGCCGCGTGCTTGCCCGCGTGCCGCGTGAGACCTTCGAGCCTCCTGGCCTGGTCGAGGAGCTCTTTGACGCGCGCATCGCGCTCGTAGAGCGTCTTGAGCTTGGGCTCGACCTCGAGGGCTTCGGAGATGGTGTAGGTTTCGGCCGGAGTCTTTCTCGGAATCAGATTCGCAATTTGCTGAGCCTCCGTGGGCGTGATGCCAAGACAGCGAGCCACGTCCTTCACCACGCTCTTGCTCTTGAGCTCCGCGAACGTCGCAATCTGGCCGACGCTCGACTCGCCGTACTTGCGCTGCACGTACGCGATGACCTCGTCGCGCCGGTCCATGCAGAAATCGATGTCGAAGTCCGGCATGCTGACGCGCTCCGGATTCAAGAAACGCTCGAACAGCAGATTGTACGGAATTGGATCGAGGTCCGTGATTCGCATCGCGAACGCCACGATCGAGCCGGCCCCCGAGCCCCGCCCGGGGCCTACCGGGATACCGCTCTCTTTGGCGTGCCGGATGATGTCCCAAACGATGAGAAAGTAACCCGGAAACCGCATTTTCGAGATGACGTCGAGCTCGGCATCGAGGCGTCGCGTGTAAACATCGTGCTCGACGCCTTTGTCCTGCGCGGACAGCTCCTCGAAGCGCGCCCGCAGGCCCTCGTGCGCGACGTGCCGAAAGTATCCCTCGGTGTCGAAGCCCTCGGGGACTTGAAAGCTCGGCAGCATCGGCTCACCGAGCTTGAGGGGGACTTTGCACCTCTCGGCGATTTCGAGCGTCGCCCGCAGGGCACCCGGTTGCGACGCGAAGAGGTGAGACATCTCGCTCGGCGACTTGAGGTACATCTCGCTCGAGCCGTGGTGACGCTCTTTTGCCTCCTCGAGAGAGCGTCCCGTCTTGATGCACGACAAGTACAAATGGGCCTCGGCGTCGGAGCGCTCGGGATAGTGAACGTCGTTGGTGACGACGAGCGGCAACCCCACGCTCTGCGCGAGCTTCACCAAGATTTCATTGAGAATGGGCTGCTCGGGCAGGCCGTGATCCTGAAGCTCCACGTAAAGCGCCCCAGGCTCGAAGGCCTCTTTCAGGGCTCCGAGAACGTCTCGCCCTCGCCCCTCCCCCTCTTCCAGCACGGCCTGGGCGACCAGGCCGCCCATGCAACCGGTCATCCCGACCAGGCCCTTGCCGTGCGCGGCGAGGTCTTCGATCCGCAGCGGGTCGGCTTGGATGTTGGAGCGTGAGACGAGCGCGACGAGATTTTTGTAGCCCGTAAGGCTAGTCGCGAGCAGCGGCAGGTGGCGAGGTTGGCCGCCGCGTCCGACGACGTCCACCTCGCACCCGAGAATGGCCTTTATCCCGGCCTCCTTGGCGGCCTTGTAAAAGGTGATCGCCCCAAACATGTTGCCGTGGTCCGTCATGGCGACGGCCGGCATCCCCGCGGCCGCCACGCGTTTCACGAGGTCTTTTACTTTGAGCGCCCCGTCGAGGAGTGAGTACTGCGTGTGTACGTGCAGATGGACGAACTCGGCAGTCATCGGCGCCGGATCCTAGCCAGCGCGAGCCCGCTCGACCATGTGCGGCGAAAGATGCAGCGCAAACCCGTAGATACCTATCTGCGGAGGTCCACCGAGGCTGGTCGGGAAGAGCGAGCCGTCGGCCACGAACAGCCCTCGCACTTGATGATGCTCCCCCGTCGACCGGACCACGCTCTGCTTCGGATCTTCGCCCATCGCCATCGTGCCCATGGGGTGGACCGCGGTCAGCGGAACCGAGTGCGGGCGCAAGAGCGAACCGTCGACCGCGTCGAGCTCGGCCGAGCTCGAAAGATGGATGGGCGATACGGCCGGGATGGTCACCTGCCTCGCGCCTGCGGCGAGCAGCAGCCGAGCGCAGGCCACGAGGCCCCGCACCAGCTGGACTCGATCGCCTTCGAGCATCGCGTAGCGAATGACTGGGCGGTCGTCCGGACCCAGCGAAACCTCACCACTGGTTTCGTCGTGCACCATGGCCGTGAGCACCGCGAGGTTCTTGTAACTTCGCATGGCCGCCATGTGCCCCGCGCCAAACCCCGGGATCGTCGCGGCGGCGCCTATGGGGTGAGCGAAAGCGGGAACAATCCACACGCGCTTGTTGCTGCCGGGCTCGTGCGACAAGAGCTCCGTGCACTCGTAGCTTTGCGGAATCCCGCGCCACCCTGCGATTTCGCGCTCGAAGCGCGCGGCCACGATGGCCCCCGGGTGCATGCGCAAACCTCGCCCCAAGCGAGCGTAGGGATCGGGAAGGCTACTACGGTGGGCGAGCGCGGCGCTCCCGACCGCGCTCGCGGCAAGAACGACCACGCCAGCACGAACTTCGACGCGACCTCGCGGCCTTCCGTCCTTACCGAGAATCACGCCCCGGACGCCGGCGGCGCGGCGGCCGTCGTGCACGATCGAGGTGACCTCTATGTCGGCGTAAATCCGAGCGCCCGCCTCGAGCGCCTGCGGCAAGACGACTTTGAGCGCGTTTTGCTTTGCGTCGTAGGCGCAACCGAGCTCGCAGAAGCCGCTCTGGGCGCATCCGATTCGGTTGTGCTTCAGGGGGCCCCCGCGCCACCCGAGCGCTTCGCAGCCCACGCGCAAGACGTCGTTGTTCGCGTTGCGCATCGACGGATCGATTTCCGAAACGGACAAGTCGCGCTCGATGGCCTCGAATGCGGGGCGCATTTCGTTCGGCCGGGCGCCCTCCACCCCAAATTTGGCGGCCCACAGATCGAGAGTCTCGTCGGAGGGCCGCTTGCACAGGTTGGTGTTGTGAACCGTGCTCCCGCCCACGCCGCGCCCCTGCAGTACGCGAATCGCCATGTCCTCCGTGGCTCTCGCGCCCGCGTCTTCGTAGAGTTGACCGAGCATGTGATCCTCGCGCTGGTCGAAGTCGCGCGAGGTCAGGTGCGCCCCGTGCTCGAGCGCTACGACATCGAGGCCCGCGCGCGCGAGCTCGCGTAGCGCGACCGATCCTCCTGCACCCGTGCCGATGACGACGGCATCGACGTCGAGAGAGAGTGAGGCCGGCTGCAGGTCTCGCCCCCGCACCAGCGCTCCGCTCACCGCCAACCTCCGGCCGGACGAGCCACGAAGGGTCCGTCGTAGCCGAGACCGGACCACGTGCGGGGGTCGCGGTAGTAGCCCATGAAAACGAAGGCCTTGAGACCCTCGAACCCCGCGCGCAAAAGATCGCTCCGCGAGGCCTGAAGAGACGACAGGACCTCATCTTGCTCGGACGGCGTCAGGTGCGTGAAACGCGACATGAAGCCGCACCCGAGCGGGGCCATGTGCTCCAGGTACGCGAGAAACCTTCCGAAGTCCCTGACGACTCGGCCATTCATCCGACTCATCCATCCATCGACGAAACCCGCCACGTCGACGTCATCTGGGGTCGGGGCCGACGCCCTCGACGCCTCGTCCGGCGCCGCGATGCGCCGCGCCGCGTCTCGAACGACTGCCCACTGCCAACCCGCGAGCGCGTCGAGCTTGCGGCCCGACGGCCGCGGGTAGTCGCGGGCGCGTAGGGTCGCGACGACGACCCCGCTCGCGAGCAGCGCAGCCGCCAAGGCCCCTGCGAGAAGGCGCCTCCTCGAGGCCGAAGCCGGCCCGGGCCCCTCCGAGTCGCCCGCGGACACTGGGCGACTCTCGCGCCTTGCCATCGGGGAATGTATAGAGCAGAGCGCTCCAGTGCACATCTTCGGGCTCACGGGGGGTATCGCGTCGGGCAAGAGCACGGTCGCCGCTCATTTCCGCGCTCATGGGCTTGCGGTTATCGACGCCGACTTGCTGGCACGCGAGGTCGTCGCGCCCGGAACCGATGGGTTGAGCGAGATCGCTCGAGTCTTCGGGGCGAGGGTCCTCGACGCCGAAGGCGCTCTCGACCGGCAGGCCCTCGCGCGCATCGTGTTCTCCGACGACGCCGAACGGCGGAAGCTCAACGCGATCACACACAGCCGAATCATGCGGCTCATGGTCGACCGGGCCGGGGAGCTCGCCCGGGCCGGAGAACCGCTGGCGTGCTTCGAGGCCGCGCTGCTCGTCGAAAACGATTTGGCCGACTCGTTTCGTCCTCTGGTGGTCGTCTCTTGCGCCGAGGACGTGCAGGTCGCCCGAATCGTCGCTCGCGGCGCCGGCTCTCGCGAAGACGCGCTCGCGCGCGTTCGTGTGCAAAAGCCCCTGGCGGCGAAGGTGGCCGTCGCCGACTACGTGATCGATACAGGCGGTGCGCTTGCGCAGAGCGCCGCGAGGGCCGACGACGTGCTGCGCGCCGTCTGCGCCGGCGTTGGGATAGACATCGCGCGCTACTTCGCTGCGTAACGGGTGCGGCGCTTTGTTGCCGTCAGGAGCCAGCGGGGCGCTTGCCCGCAAGGCTCTCTCGTCGTTAGTGCGAGGGCCTATCGTCGGTCTCTCCGTAGGCCACCACGCGCAGATCCCCTTTCTCTCTGCGCAGCACCATGACGAGAAAGTTTCCGAACAGCCTTTCGGAGCCGCTCAGGGCCGACCGGATCGGCGCCGACACGTAGACATCGCCCATCCGCAGCGTCGTCTGCGGTAGCCCGCCTCGGACGCGGCCGAGATCGTCCGAATCCCAATGCTCGATGCGCTCGACCGCGACGAGGTCGCCCTCGAGCCTCGCGTATTCGTGCGTGTGCGCCTTGAGACGTTGCCGCCAGTTTTCGACCACGGCTTCCCGTCCGCGACCCAGCGCTTCAATGGGCCCGACGTCCGAGCCTTGGCTCAGAAGCGAATCGAGATCGTCGAGCGATTCGCGTCGCCACGCATCGACAAAGGCCTCTACGAACTGCGCGATCGCCCCGGCCCCCACCGGCTCGGCGAGTGACACGACGCCGTGGGCCTCGGCGCGCGCGACAGGCCCGGGTCGAGCCGAGTCGGGCTGGAGTCGTGCCGCATCGAGACGCCGCTCCGACGAAGACGGGGCCGAAGCCGCCAAGACCGGCAACGGCCCCGGCTGGCAGCCCCCAAAACCGACGCCGACGATGGCCACGACGCTCCGCACCCACGTCGACGACTTTGCGCCGCGCCTGTGCAGGGTCGGCCCCAAGGTCACAGGGCTTCGATACGCGGGTCCGCCTCGCGCAGCATCGTGACAATCGAGGAGTCCGGGACGACCTTCCAGCGGCCGTTGGGCACGACGTCGTCAAAGTCGCTCGCGGCCATCGAAAACCGCATTCGCTGCAGCTCGGGCGTCTTTCTTCGCAGCTGAGCGTCCTCACCCAGCATCATGTCTGCATCCACTGCCCCGCTGATGACCCTGAGCCGCATCGGCGCGTCGCTCCTGTGGACAGCGACTACGAGCTCTCCGTTGGAGACCATGATGTTCAGCTTGGCCGCAGCGGCGCCAAGCTCGGCGGTCATCCCATCGACCACGGCGAGGCTCGACCGAATCGCGTTACGAACGAGAGGCGCGTCGACCAGGCCTTCTCCGAGCAGACCCGCGTCGTGCAGAAATGAGAGAAAGATGTGAAACACCACTTCCGCGTCGGTTTCGCCGCGGATGCCGCCGCGCAAGAATTCCGGCACGCTCTCGATCAATCGTTCACGCACGCGCTCGAACTCGGACACTGTCCCCGTCTGCGCGAAGAGCCACTGCCGATAACGGAAAGGATGGGTGTTCTCGGTGCGAAGCACGCCAACGGTGGCCTGCCTGACGTGTCCGAGAAGGACGTCGGCTCGGACGTCGGAGACCAGAGCCGCAACGTCTACCTCCGGTCGCTCGTCGATCGGGCGCCGCCGAATGAGCACCTCACCGCCCTGATAGAAGCCGAGACCCCAGCCGAGGGGCACTCCCTTGGCCTTGGTCCGTAGCGAGGCGCCCTCGACGGCGAAGACACGAGCCATGAGGTCCGCGCGGTTTCCGATGATTCCGAACAATCGTGCCATCGATGGTTCACCCCGAGCGTTTGGCCAGAGTTTGCAGACGACGAATGGACGAGAAAAGTTTGCGCCTCATGCGGGCAGCGGTGCCCCACCTCGTGAACGACCACCCTACGACCGACAGCCGGGGTGACGCATTCCCGCGACCACCGCCTCTGCGCTGCTGCACGCGCCATACCAGCCAGGATAGCTGCAATCTGCGACGCGCGCGCCTCGATCAAGCTTCGCGCCCTGCTGAGTCCGCGGCCGTCGCGTCCTTTTCCTCGCAGGACTGCGACCGCTCGATTAGACCGAGCGTTCTCTGGCGCACTCGCCTCATGAGCGCGGTGTGTATGGCACCTACCACGAGCGGCGCGGCGGCGGCTCCCGCTAGAGCTATCAGCCACACCGGAACGGCCAACGCTGCACTCAATCGACCGTCACCCTACGTCACGTTGCGGCCCAGAGGGGCGTGTCCCTCTATGGATCAGTGCGCTCTCGCGGTCGTCTCCGGCGGTACCACGAACGGCACGACGTGCTCGCGCGACTCGAAGCTCGCACGATACTGCGTAGCGGCGTGCTGCGTCGGAAACGGCCCAATTCTCACTCGATACCAGGTGCCGCGGCCAGCGACGCGGGCTTCCAAGACATAAGCCTTGTGGCCTCGCGCGCGGAGCTGCTCGGCAAAGGCTTCGCCTTCGGCCTGCGTCCGAAAGCTGGACACTTGAAGCTGGTAGCCCCCGTCGTGACCAGGTCCCACGGTCTCACCCGAGGTCGGCGCAGTGCTTATCTGCGCGGCGTCCGAGGCTTCCTGGGTCAGTGAATCGCGCGGGCGCGTAACAATCGGGCTCGCCTCGAGAACCGATTGGGCGGGAAGCGGCACGACGGGGAGCCGATCGGTTGGCGGCGGCGGCCTCGCGGCCGCGGGCGGTGCCACAGGGGAGCGCGCGCCGGCCGGCCGGACCACGGCGAGCGCCGTCGTCGGCTGATCCTGATCGCTCAGGATCCTCGGAAAGGTAACGTCGTTGGACGAAAGGTCCACGGGGGGGCGCGCGCTCGCCGGCGGAGCGGCAGCAGCGGCTCGACTCGATACGAGCTCTCCTAGAGGATCGCTCTTGGCGGCTTGCGGCGGACTCGAGCGCCCTCCGAGAGCGAGTGCGGCGAACCCGATGCAGGCCCCGCCAAGCACGACGAAAGCGATCGTCACGCCGCGAGGCATGGCTCTTCCGTCTTCCTCGCGAAGCTCCTCAAGGTTTCGAATTCCGTTGTCGCTCATCGTGTCCTTGTGCCTCATGAGTACTCCTACATCGGATCTCAGGCCAATTTTCGGTTCGCGATATGGAGAAAACCGTTCTTAGCGCCCCTGGCGGTTCATCTCTCCGAGAAAACCGCCAGGAAGCCAGGACGCGAGGAGAGAGAACCGCAACGAAGCCAGGAGCGCCAGGGCGAAAAGGAGGCGCTTGGGGGTCGCCGTCTAGCTTTCGTCGGTGTCTTCGGGCGGCCTATCCATGCGCTCGGGCGCCCCGACGCCGATGAGACCCAGGGCCTGCGCGTAGGTGATCCGAATGGCCTCGATCCAGGCCAGACGCGCTCTGGTCTTCCGGAAATCCCACGACGCTTGCCAGCTTTCACGTGCGCGGACGCTTTCCGGGGGCAAGATGGGATCGTTCTCTCCCTTGAGCCGGGTGAAGTAACTCTGGAACTCTCGGCCCAGATCCTGAAGATAAAAAACGACTCTGTGCGGCTCTCGCAAACGCGCAGCCTCCTGGACGAGATCTGGGAATTCGGCCAGTCGCAGACACAAGGCGAGCTCGTCGGGATGGGCCAGCTTGGCCGCGTCGTCGGGCCCCACACCGCTCGTCGGAACGGCAAGACCCAGCTCGCCCGCCCTTCGCTGAATCGAGCGCAGCCTCGCATACCCGTACTGCACGTAGAAAACGGGGTTGTCGAGGCTTCGCTTCTTCGCGAGCTCGAGATCGAATTCGACGTTCGACCCGGCGCTTCGCGACAAGAAGAAGAACCGAAGCGCGTCGGCGCCCGCGCCCTTTCGGCCCGTCGCTTCGTCGATCTCGTCCATCACTTCGTCGATGGTGACGACGTCGCCCGCGCGCTTGCTGCTTTTGACGGCCACACCATTCTTCGTGATGAAAACAAGCTGGTAGAGCAGGGCTTCGAACCTGCCCTCCGGCAAGTCGAGCGCCGTGAGCGCATTGCGCACCCGGGTCACGTAGCCGACGTGATCGGCCCCGAGAACGTTGATCAAAAGGTCGTATCCCCGGGCAATCTTGTCGGCAAAGTACGCAACGTCCGAGGCGAAATAGGCCCACGACCCGTCGCTCTTCTGGACAACGCGGTCCTTGTCCTCGAGCGCCCCCTCGGGTGCGACGAAGAAGAGGGCCCCATCTTTTCGGACCAGATGACCGCGCGCCTCGAGCTGCTGCATGACCGCCGGTACGGCACCCCAACGCGTCAGAGATTCTTCGCTGAACCAGACGTCGAACGACACCCGCAAGTCGGCCAGGCTCGGACGAATGCCCGGCAGCGTCCTCGAGCCGGGAAGGCCGCGCAGCATCCAGGTCACGCAGGTCCGCGCCAGGGCCTCCACATCGCCACCCGAAAGCAGACCGGGAGCCGTGCGCGCAATCCACCTTGCGAGCTCGGCTACGTAAGCGCCTTTGTAGCCGTCTTCGGGTACCTCCTTGCCGTTATGCACCGCGAGAACGCTCTCGGCAAGCTTGAGGACCTGGTTGCCTCGATCGTTGACGTAGTATTCGCGCGTCACTCGCGCTCCCACCGCTTCGAGCAAGCGCCCGATCGAGTCGCCGAGGATCGCGTTTCGCCCGCTTGCCACGGTCACCGGCCCTGTGGGGTTGGCGCTCACGAACTCGAGGTTGACGCGTGGACCGGTCGCTGCGGCGGCGCGACCCCACGCACCTCCTGCCTCCAGCACCTGCGCGACTTGAGATTGAAGCGTGCCCGGATAGAGCCGCAGGTTGACGAACCCGGGGCCGGCCACCTCCGCGGAAGCCACGACGTCGCTACCCGCCAGGGTGCGAACGAGGGCCTCGGCCACCACCCGCGGGGGCTTGCCGATCCTCTTGGCCGTAGCCATCGCCACATTGGTGGCAAGGTCGCCATGCTCGGGTCGTTTCGGCCGCTCGACCGCCCAAGAAACACCTTCGAGCGTATCCGGATTGACCAGCCCGGCGTTGGCCATCGACTCGAATGCCGACGCGATGACGGAGCGAACTCGGTCGACCACGCTCATGGATGGGGGGTTCTTAGTTAGCACTACGTGGACGTGATAAACACCCCGCGGTGCGAGGATTTGCGTCGCCACGGCTCATCCTGTCTCTAGGCGCAGCGGCTCTCGCCTGCCCTGCCCTCTCGTGCTCGTCGAGCAAAAGCGGGACGCTCGAGCTGGTGACGGGACTGGAAACCGACACGTTCACTCAGGCGCCCGTGCCCACGAAGCTCGAGGTCACGTCGATCGACTCGTCGGGCAACCAGACCGAGCTTGCCACGGCCCCCTTGCCCGCCAGCACGATGGACCTCGGCTCGCTCGACCCGAACTCGGCCGGCATCATTCAGGTGACCGGGTTCGACGACGCGGGGACTCGGATCTTGGCGGGGCAGTCGCTTCCCGTGCTGTTTGGCTGGATAGACGGCGTCACGTTGCCCGTCTTCATCCAGCGAACCGGTGAGTTCGCGCGGCTGCCGGATCCGCCTTCCGATTCGCGCCCGTCGCCGGTCGCCGGAGTGCTTAACGGACGCTACATCGTGGTCACCGGCGGTGCCGACCCCGCGCTCGCCTCCACGACGATGATCTACGATCTGATGGAACTAGAGCCCGTCTCTCCCGCGGTGACCTTGCCGCTGACGCCGACGTCGATGGCCTTCGTGGCCCCTGTGGCCGACGATTCGGACGGCGGGAGCACGGACTCGATCGGTTGGCTCATCAACGCCGCGGGCGTGTATCAATACGACTTTTCGACTGGCACCCCGACGAGCGTGATCCTGCCGACCGGCTATTTGCCGGCCGACATCGCGGGAGGCGCGACCGTGTCCGCGCCCGACGGATCGCAATACATCGTCGGTGCGACCCGTACGACCGGGGCTCCCACGGCTGCGGTTCTTGCCATCGACTCGCGCGGCAATCCCTCTTGGCTGACGCTGGCCCAGACAAGGCTGGGGGCGGCGGCCACTTGGGTCGCGAGCGTCGGGCTCGTCGTCACCGGTGGCAACCAGACGGGCGACCCGACCGCGCACGGCGCCGAGGTCATTACTGTGGCGAGCGCGTCCACCGGCGCGCCGTACCCCTACCCTCCCGACCCATCGGTTGGCTCGGGGGCGGTAGCGCTCGATGGGTCTCATGTGCTCATCGCCGGGGGGGTCTTGCCCGACGGATCGAGCGCAGGTGTTCGCAAGATCGACCTCTCCTGCATGACTCAGTGCGCCCCTGTAGCTTGGCAGCCGCTCGGGGCTTCCATCACTGGCGCGCAGGCTTTCGCGGGCGGCGTAGGGAGCGCGAGCGACGCCGGCAGCGCGGGCAGCGCCACCAGCGCGGTCGTCGTCGGCAGCGAGCCGCCGACGAGCACGACGCCCGGTCTGACACATGTCTACCAAGTCACGAGCAGCGCAACGACCGAGATCCCGACGAAGGTCGCGCACACGAACGCTGGTGCGCTTTCGTCGCCCATCGGAGTCGTGGGGAGCGTGCTTCTCGTGGGAGGCGCACCCGCGATCGAGAGTCTGGGCTTGTAAGCGGAGTTGGCGGTGCCTGGCTCCATCGACTCGCTTCCGCTGTGGACGCCGCTGGCCGGCTCGGTCGCGCTCGGCGTCTTGCTGGCGCTGGTCGTTCGCGCGCTCGTACGCCAATGGCTCAACGACATCGCGCAGGCGCGGCCTTCGGACGTGACGCGAGTCCTCGCCGCGTCGCTCCCTCGCCTCGTGGCCGTCGCGGTGTTCTTGGTGTCGGCCGCGACCGGGCTGCGCTTTGCTCCGCTCTCGGAGCCTCGCCTTCTCATCGCGCATCGCTTGCTGGCCGCGGCCTTCGCCGTGCTCGGCGTGGCGGTTTTCGCCCGCATCGCGCTGAGGGCCGTCGACACCTACGGACGCTCGAACCCGGAGCTCGGCTCGTCGGCGGGCGTCGGCAAAGCTGTCATCTGGCTCGGGGCGCTCATCATCGACGCCGTGCTCGTCAGCGACGCTGTCGGCATCTCGCTCGCCCCGGCCCTCACCGCTCTGGGCGTGGGCTCACTGGCCGTGGCCCTGGCGCTGCAGGACACCCTCTCGAACTTCTTTTCTGGCCTATATCTCGTCGTCGACAAACCGGTACGGCCTGGCGACTTCGTTCGGATCGAACCGAGCTACGAGGGGTACGTGGACTCCATCGGATGGCGCTCGACTCGCCTTCGCACGCTCGGCGCCAACTTCATCATCATCCCGAACGCGACGCTCTCGAAGGCGGTCATCACCAACTACACGCTCCCCACTCCGCACGTCGCCTCGAGCGTCCGCGTCGACGTGACCGCCGACGCCGACGTCGACCGCGTCGAGGACGCCCTCGCCGACGAAGCCCGGCGATCCTTGGATGTGCCCGGGATGGCCGAGGCCCCCGCGCCGAGCGTGTCGCTCGCGCCAGGATTCGTCGACGGAGGCATCGCCTTCACTATTTCCTTTTACGCTCGAACTTTCGCCGACCAGGGGGCCGTGCAACACGCCCTTCGCAAACGCGTCGCTGCGCGCTTGAAGAAGGAAGGCATCGCGCTTAGCAGCGTTCGCGTCGCGGTGCTCAAGCGCGAGGGCTGACGGTAACGACGCCTTCGGGCGTCACGATCGAATCCACCAAGGGCCCGGTCGCCGACGCGCCGGGCCAAACAACGCATCGAACGAGGCGCCCGGCGCCGCGGACCGTCGCGCCCTCGCCAACCAGACACTCTTCGAGGACGACTCCTGGGGCCACGCTCGCCCCCTGCGCCGTCCAGTGCCGAGCCGACCGCGCCGCTAGCCAGGCGAGATTCGCCTGCAAGTACCCGCGTAGGGTCCCGACGTCAAAGAAAGCTCCGCGGTGCAGAAGGGAGCCAAGCCTGGCGCCTCTCTTCAGGGCCGGGATGTAAACGTCGCCCACCAAGCAACCGCGGGTGGGCAGCGTTCGTCGGAGCGACTCGCCAAGGACGTGGATGCCGAGAAATTCGCCGCCGTGCGCCTCGGCTCCCACTGCCTCGCGCCGCAACCGAACAATCGAGCCACCGGCATCGCAACCCACGCTCCCTTCGCCTCGGGCGAGCGGCTGAACGAGCAGAGTGGCTTGCGCGGGCGCGGTCATCGCCGCGCCTTCCGCATGCGCAGCCACGAGCGCGTCCAAGTCCGCGTCCGCCAGAATGTCCGCGTTCCATACGAGAACGTCTCCCGCACCAAGCAGGTCTCTGGCTTGCGCGAGGCCGCCGGCGGTGCCGAGAAGCTCGGGTTCGCTCGAGAGAAGCATCTCGGTCCGCTGGGCCGCCGCGTACGACTCGAGCTCGCGCGCCCGATGGTGCGTATTGACGACGACGCGCGGCGCCCCCGCGCCCCACAAAGAGTCGAGAATATGGCCAAGGATGGGGCGATCGCCCACCGGCACGAGGGGCTTGGCTCGCTGCTCGGTCAGTGGCCGAAGGCGCGTACCGAGGCCTGCGGCGAGCACCATGGCCGAGAGCATGGCGACGAGCGTAGCGCGGCAAAGTTGATTGGCTCTTGGCCGGCGTAGTACGGCTAGTGCGTGGTCGTGTCCAAGATGGCTCGCTCTGGCGCCCGAGGGCTCGGATTCGCCAGCGCGGTTACCGTCGCCTGGCTCGGCGCCGCGGCCTGCGGAACGAGCCCCGTCGGGGTGAGCGCGTGCAAACAGATCGAAGAAGCCCGCTGCCAACGGGCGCCGGCGTGCGGTGTATCCCTCGAGCCCCCGTACACGACCAACGGTAGCGACGTCGATGCGTGCATCCGGTACTACGACGTCGCCTGTCTTCACGGGCTGGCGGTCGCTGACCCTGGAACGGAAGCCGTGAACGCCTGCGTGGCGACCATCAAGGTGAGCCCCTGTACCGCGGGCCTACCTCTCTTCGAAACGGACCCCGCGTGCGAATGGCTAACCGGGCTCGTGCCGGGCGACGCGAGCGCCGAGGAGACCGAGACCTCGACGGAGGCCGGAGAAGCCGGTGACGCCAGCGAAACCGGGATCGACGCCGCCGCGACCGGGATCGACGCCGCCGACACTGGGCCCGACGCTGCTGACGCCAACAGCGAATAGCGAGCCATCCCGGCCGCGGAGAGGAACCCGGGGTGCCACCGCACCCGGGCGACGGGTGTCGCTCCGGCGGCTGCGCATCTCGTCGAGCCAAAGGCCTCCCCAGGAGGACGCATGCTCCTCGGACGCCGTCCGGTTCGCGTCCCTAGGAGAACGCGCTCTCCTTCGACGCTAAGGGGTTGACCTCCCCAGGCGAACGCATCCTCATCGCACAGAGCCGTGTCCTCCTGAGTAGGAGAATCGGTCCCCGTCGCGCGCGACCCGATTCTCCTCGGCAGGAGATCCCGCTCTCCTCGTACGTAGCGCCGCCCGCGTCCCCTGCAGAATGTGGTCGCGTCGCAGGCGGCCCCTGGCTCCAGGGCAGGAGAATCGATCCCCGTCGCGCGCGACCCGATTCTCCTCGGCAGGAGATCCCGCTCTCCTCGTACGTAGCGCCGCCCGCGTCCCCTACAGAACGTGGTCGCGTCGCAGGCGGCCCCTGGCTCCAGGGCAGGAGGATCGATCCGCGTCGCGCGCGACCCGATTCTCCTCGGCAGGAGATCCCGCTCTCCTCGTACGTAGCGCCGCCCGCGTCCCCACGAGAACGCACTCTCCTCGCAAGCGGCCCTTTGCTCCTGAGGAGACGACCCAATCGAGCTCGCTCGCCACGCAGCCCCCGCGCCCACGCACCGCGACGCGGCCCGCGAGAGACCCAATTCGCCAGCCGAGAAGTGCCCGCTCTCCTCCCCACGCAAAGCCATTCTCCTGCGGGCGGGAGCTTGGGTGGAGCTGCGCAGCTCCACCCGGGGTCTACTGGGGATCCATGGGCGGCGGCGGGTCGGTTCCAGGGTCGTTCTGTTGCTCGATCGCCTCGACCGGTACCCGCACGCGGTCGGCATGTACGTGCTGCCCGAGCTCCACGCGCCAGAAAGACGGCGCATCCCCGCTCTTGCACCCGAGCGTGAGCGAGGGGGCGGCGAGCAGCTCGAAGTCGCGACCGGCCGGGTGTCGCCTTTCGCTGATGTGGCGATGGCCGTGCATGACGAGCGTCGCGCGCACTTCGGCGAGAACTTCGATGAAGCTCTGCGCGTCGTCGAGGCGCATGCCGATTTCGGTGGGCGCCCTTCGGCCCACGCCGTGCGGCAGCGGAACGACGTGATGATGAAAGACGACGATGCGGTGGCGCGCATGACGCCATGGGCGCGTTCTCCCCACCGCGCGCAGCCATTCGAGCTGCTCGGGCCCGATGGCGCCGTTTTGACGAAAGAATGTCCGCTGTCGACGCGAGCACGAGTCGAGCCCCACCATGACGGCATCGGCCTCCGCGATGACGCATTTCCACGCCCCGCAGGGGTCGAGCTCGAGCCCGGCTCGTTCCGCAAAGTCTTTCCACCGGGCTCGCTTGCTGTCCTGCGTGGGCCGAGGACGCGCGCTGCTCGCGATGGGAAAGAGATACAAATCGTGATTGCCAGGAATGACGAAGAGCCGGCCGCGCTCTCGCCAACGCGCAAAGGCCCCTTCGATGAGCTCCCATCCGTCGCCGTCATCGGTGCAATCCCCGGTGATGACGACCGCGTCTACGTCATTCTCGGCGACCGCCCTTGCCCCCCGCAGGCAACGCAGGTTGACGTTGTGGGGCGTGACCTCGAGCAGAGACGACAGCCCTCCCTCGGTCGGAGGCGCGCCCACGAGGGTGCTCGCACGGCGCCCTTCCAGACGGAGGGCTTTGGCCGCCGCACGCTCTACGGGGTCGAGTAGCCCGCCCCCGTCTCGGGCGCTCGGGATGGCGTGCGCATAGCCTTCGGGATCGATGAGGATGATGTCGGGCTTTCTCGCCACCCTTTCGCGTAGAACGCGCCAACCTGCCTCTTGCCAGGCCGTCTGATACGTCGCCTCGCTCCTGTCAGCGATGCGAGCGCTTCGCCGAACGAGCTGCGCGCGATCGTGAAAGGTGTCGCCGAAAGCCGACACATGCAGGTCGGAAACGTGGGCCAGAGTGAATGCGGACATCGGCGACTTCCCCGCGTGGCGCGGAAGGCCTTGGGGACCTCACATGCCGCTGACGATCTTGTACGAGTCCCCATCGTGCACCAGATCCAACCGATTGTCGGCGACCTGGTGATGCCACTCGTCGTCCTTGATGCCCGGGATCTTCCACGCGCCCGCATAGGTGTAGTCCACAAAGACGTGATTGGTCGCAGTGTGCGTGATGCGGCGGTATCGGATCTCGTATCTCACGCCCTTGGTCTTGAGAAAATCGCCCATCAAAAACTGGCGGATCTTGTCGAAGTCCGCGTCGTCATCGCCCTTTACGTTGCCGGCGTCCTCGAAATAGGCCGGGCTCATGAGCTTGAGCAGCGTGCCCACGTCGCGGTCCTCCATCGCGTGGCGGTATTTCTCGCAGAACGTGACGATGCCCCGGTTCTCGCCGGTGTCTTGCACGTCGGTATTGGGAATGTAGGTCTTCGAGCAGCCGCCCGAGACCGCCGCGGCTGCGAGAAACGCTACGAGAGACAGTACCTTGCGCATCATGGGGTGGGCTAAAGGGGGTCCAGAGCAACTTGCGGGCCGACCGCGACCATCCGCCATTGTCCCCAATTTTCTAGCGTCAACCCGCAGAGCGCAGCGGCCGAAACCCCATCGCTTTCTTGCCAGGTTGGCACGGACGAGGATGCCACGCGCCGCTAGGTGCCGAAGTGTCAAACGGGCTCGAGGGCGACGCGAGCCAGGACGTCGGGAGGCGAGCTGCCGACGATCTCGGTCACCACGCCCGGGGCGGCCAGCGGCAGAAGCGAGCGGTGCCCACCGATCGACGCTGCCGTGACCGCGATTCCGCGCCGGAGAGTGATGGCTCCGACCCTGGCGCGCGCACGGCCGCCAGCGGACGTCTCGCTTCGAGCCGTGAGAAGGACGGCCACGGCCCCCGAACGCAAATCGACCCCGGCGGGCGAGAGTGCGCGGGAGACGCCGCCTCCTTCGTCGACGGCGACGACCACCATTTGCTCGGCGTCACCGGCTTCGATGAGAATGGCCGCTGCGGCAAACGCCTCGAGCGCCGCATGCATGCCGCCGCCTGTGGAAAAGCTCGGACCGGTCATCCCAAACCCAATCGAACACTCTCCGGCCACGGCGTTGGGCGAGGTGTACGGAAACCTTCGAGGCTCGACGCCCGTCGCACCACGCTGACGAAGGCGCGAGGCAAAGACCGCGTTGGTCTCGACGGTGCCGAGCGCTGTTCCTACGACGATGCCAGCTTCGCCGAATGGACCGCAAGCCGCTTGGAGCTCGGCCACCGCGCTGAGGGCGAGCCGAACCAGTCCGTCGGTTCGAGCCACGCGATCGATCGGCAAGTGGCAGGCGATGGCGAGCGCCTCCACGTCGCGCTCGCGCTCGACGTATGCGGCGGCGTGCACGAAGGCAGGGCGCATCTTGCGGGCCTCGCCGCTGCCCGCCCCGACGACGATGGCCGCATTGCTACCCCCAAAGGCCGAGGAAAGCTTGAGCGCCGTGCGCGTGGCGCCGCGAAGAGTCACATCGAGCAGGTGAGCGGGAGCCGCGGGGTCTATGGCTCCTCGTCCTGCCGCGGCCGGGCTGACGCCGCGCCTGATGGCGTCGACGCAAGCGAGAAGCTCGAGGGCGCCCGCAGCCCCCATCGTGTGCCCGACCTGGGCCTTGAACGGGTGCACGATCACTCGGCGAGCTTCGTCCGGGCCGAGGGCTTGCGCGAGGGCGGCAAACTCCGCGGCGTCGTTCATCGGGGTCGCGGTTGCGTGCGCGCTGACAAGATCAATGGGCGGCCGGCCCGCTTGCTCGAGCGCGGCCTTGGCCGCACGGCCGAGAGCCCTCCCCTCGCGATCCGGAGCCGTAAGATGCACGGCATCCGACGCCGCGCCGAAGCCCCGAAGCGCGACGCCCTCGCCCTTCGCCCGACAGAGCGCCACCACGGCGGCGCCTTCGCCGAGAACCATTCCGTCGCGCTCGACCCGAAAGGGAGACGGGCGACCCGACGCCGAGATGGCCCGGAGCGACTCGAATCCCGCGGCGACGAAGTCGGTGACTTCGTCGAAGCCGCCGGCCAGGACGAGGTCGCACGCATCGCGCTGCAAAAAGCGCATGGCAAGCCCAATGGCGAGCGAGGACGACGCGCACGCCCCGAGGACGAGCAGCGACGGATCGAGCGCCATGCCGAGCCGACGGGCCGCCCGAGCCATCGGCCCGAAGTACGTGGGCGCCTCGATGTCGTCGACCCTCTCTCCGCGCTCGAGAAGCTCGAAGGCGCTCTGCGCCTCTCGCATCCCTCCGCACGCCGTTCCGAGGATGAGCCCCACGCGCTCGGCCCGCCACCCGGGCCGAAGGCCATCGAGCTCCGTCGCGCAGTCGGCAAGCGCCTTCGAGAGGATGGCCTCCGCGCCGCCGCCATTGATGCTCCGGTGAACGCGAGCGGCAAAAGGGCGCCCAAGACCCGCTGCTAGGAGCTCGGGATCGCGCTCGATCGCGACAGCCGCGGGCGCCCCGAGAGATCCCGCATGCACCGCCGCCCAGTGGTCCCCCAGGGCCGAAACGGCCCCGAATGCGACGATGGCGACGGCGGTCACGTTCCCATCCCCTCACGACGCTCGCAAGACTATGGCGTACCCGCGATCCCGTGCGAGCCCCACGACCAGGGCCTCTCCCGCGAGCCCTTGGCCGACCCGTGCCGACGCTACGGCGATGGCGACGGCCCCTAGCGCGTCACTCTCTCCGAGGTTCGGCGCGCACGACAGACGCGGGCAGCCGCGCCACGCGGTTCGATCGACCAGCTCGCCAGCACCCCCATCGGAGCGCGAAAGGACAACTTCGCTTCGCGACGCGCCCGGCGAGCGGAGCTCGGCTAGGGCCGCGGCGGGGCTGGCGCGCCATTGGAGCACTTGCACCACACGCGCCAGCGCCCGCGCCCCGCGGTCACGCGGCGCATCCGGCCTCTCCACTACGACGGCCGCCGCCAGGTCGATTCGCGGCGATCGTCGTTGCGACGGGGCGTGCGCGAAGAGCTCGGACAAGACACGGTCGACGATGTCGCTACGCGGCTCGGCCGCCCCCGCGATGATCGCTGGCCCCTCGCCGGCGTTCGCGAGCTCGACGGCCTGACAAAAAGCGCTCTCGCCACTCGTAGCCAGGTCGGAGACGGCAAAGGCCGGCCCGTGGTTGCCTCCGTAGATCGTCACATGACCCACGGGCGAGCTCGGGACGAGACTGGGAAACTCCGCGGGGCTCGCGGAGCGCGGCCCCATCTCGAAGACTCGGTGCATGAATGCGGCCGACTCGTCGACGTTGCCGAAGGCGCTTCCGAGCACCAGGCCAGCCTCCGCAGTCGAGGCCCCAGCTTCAGCCGCAGCGTGCGCGGCGACAACGGCGCCGAGACGCGCGGCGCGATCGAGACGCCGAGCCCGAAACGAATCCAGCAGGGGCTCCGCATCGACGGCACCGCTCGCCGTCCTCGGTCCGTCGACGAGCGTCGCGCACTCCGTGGTGCCGAGCAGACCCCACGGCCCGAATACCGCAACGCCCGTGACCACGGCGGCCTGCTCTCCGGTCCACGACGGAACGGAAACGGACGTTCGCTCAGCCCCGTCTCTTTTCCCGAGCTCCGGCTCGCAGAGAACGAGCACCGTGTCCATTCCGCCAAAGCCAAAGGCGTTCGATACAGCGGCACGCACACGCGGCGTCCGGAAGCCGACGTGCGGAACGTGGACTAGGTCGCACGCGGGGTCGGGCTCCTCCAGGCCCGCCGTGGGCACGAGCGTTTTTCTCTGGACGACGAGCGCCGCCACCACCGCCTCGATGGCGCCTGCTGCGCCGAGCGTGTGACCGATTTGACCCTTACTGCTCGAGACGGGAATGCGGCGCACCTCATCGCCCAAAGCTCGTGTGAGAGCGGCCGCCTCTGCGACGTCGCTCGCGTGCGTCCCCGTCGCGTGCGCGTTGACGTAGTCGACGTCCCTCGGAGACAGCCGCGCCCTCGCCAGAGCACGTCCGATCAGGCTCGCCACGATCGCGCCGTCGGGCGCTGGATTCGTAATGTGGTGCGCTTCCGAGCCCAGCGCCCAGCCGGCCAGCTCCACCACGGGCGAGGCGCCACGATGACGGGCAAGCGGCGCAGGCTCGAGAACGACAAACCCGGAGCCCTCCCCGAGGGTCGTGCCTCTTCGGCGGCGGTCGAAGGGGCGGCACGGCTCCGGATCGATGACACCGAGCGCGTTGAAGCCACTCAGAGTCAGGCGGCAAAGACCATCGCATCCCCCCGCCACGACGGCGTCCAGCTCACCGGAAAGAAGCCAGCCCGCGGCCACCACGAGCGCGTTCGCCCCGCTCGAACAGGCGCTCGAGAGCGTCCTCACGCGAACGAAAGGCCCAAGCGTCTCGTCCAGCCTGTCGCCCGTGGCCATCAGCGGATGCCTCCGCATCTCGCCCAGGGCTCCGCGAACGGCCGGCGCCGCGTGAAGCTGGGCCAGGAGCTCTTCGGTCTCGAACATTCCGCCGGTCGTGCCTCCGACGACGAGACCGACGCGTGCCTTCCGGACGTCGAGCCCGGCATTGTGAATGGCTTCTCTTGCGGCGCCGAGCGCGAGCACGCTGGTCCGTGACCACCGCGCGCCGAGCTCCTCGGGCTCCGCCGGTAGAATGACGTCCTCGGCGTGTGCCTGCGCGACCAGCCCGACGCGCTGACCGGTCGTGTCGAAAAGTGTCGCGGAGCCGATGGCGCGGTCTCCGCGAACGAGCCGACTCCACGTGGCTTCGACTCCGGCGCCGAGGGCAGTTACGAGGCCGACGCCCGTCACCCAGAGCCGCGCGGTCACGCGCCGCGAACCTTGTCGACGAACTCGGCGATCGATCGGACGCTTCGGAATACGAGGCGCGCTTCTTCGCCCTCGGGGATCCGCACGCCGAGCTTCTCTTCGATCGACATCGCCAGCTGCAGCGCGTCGAGAGAATCGAGCCCGAGCCCGGCGCCGAAGAGCGGCGCATCGTCCTCGATCATGTCGGGGGTGCGTCCCTTGAGATTGAGCTCGCTGACGATGAGCTGCTTGATTTGCGAGCGCAGTTCTTGGCCGCCCATGGATGTTCTGCCGTCTAGCATAAGAGCCCCGCCCGCCGCGGGTGGCCGGCTCGAATCCGGCCGCCGGCGACTTGGAATTTGCACGCCGGCCCAAAGGAGTCTAAGACCCGAAGCGTCGGGGCGCCGGGGTCGCAGGGCAGTTTGGCTCCGATCGGCGAGGCAATGAGATGGGAACGCAGGTGAGCTACGCCACGGACAAGGGGGTGGCGCTCCTTACGCTGACCGACCCCCCCCTCAACGCCTATACGCACGAAACGCTCAAGGAGCTCGACGCATGCATCCTCGAGGCTCGATTCGACGACGACGTCCACGTCATCGTCGTCACGGGCGAGGACGAGTACTTCAGCGCCGGCGTCAACGTGAACATGCTCAAAGAGGCCGACGAGGCCTTCACATACTACTTCTCGCTGCACGCCAACGAGACCTTCCTCAGGCTGGAGAACACCCCGAAGCTGGTCGTCGCGGCGATCAATGGCCACTGCCTGGCAGGCGGCCTGGAGCTCGCTCTCGCTTGCGACCTGCGCATTGCCCGTGCGGGGGCGCTGCAGCTCGGCATGACCGAGGTCGATCTGGGCGTTCTTCCCGGGCTCGGAGGGACCCAGCGGCTCACGAGGCTCGTGGGCAAGGGTCGCGCGCTCGAGCTCATGGTCGAGGCGCAGCGGCTCACGGTCGATGAAGCGCTCGCGGTCGGCCTGGTGAACAAGGTTTGGGCGGCCGACACAGCGGAGTCCTTCATCGGAAGCGTCCTCACGTATGCGCACGCGTTCTGTCCGCCCGGGCGTGCTTCCCAAGCGGTGGGAGACATCAAGCGTGCCGTGCAGGCCGGCGCTGAGACCAGCCTCGAACAAGGTCTTGCCCTCGAACGCGAGCTGCACGCGCGGCTCCTTGCCTCCCACGACGCCAAAGAAGGAATTCTGGCTCACACCCAAAAGCGCAGACCGACCTTCAGAGCGCGGTAGCCGAGAGCCGGCGTCGGCCGCCCCATCGGCCGACGGGCTCAGAACTCGCGACCGGACGCACTAATGGCGCGCGAAGAGGCGCGCGTAGTGATCGGAGATGGCCTCGCCCCCGAGCCGCGAGAAAAACGTCGAGTACGCCATCCAGATGGCGAGCCCGTTCAGGTCGCGGAACATGGGCGGCAAAAAGCGCGGCGGCTTGACGACTCCGTCGGAGACGCGCCCAGCCAGCACAGGCACGTCTTCGTGCGCGACCTTGCCTACAAACAGCATCGGGACCAGATCCATTCGGTCGTGCTGGATCGCGCTCCGGATGAACGCATAGTTGAGGACGATCCCCTTGCAGTAGCAGGCGTCCTTGGTGAAGGGTGCGCCCCCCGCGAGCATGCCCCCGCGAAAGATGCGGCGCGTATTGTTGAAGCACTCGTCTTCTTCGTAGCCTTCGGTTCGAAACCATTCGAAGACGTCGATGAAGCTCGCTCCGTCCTCCGCCTTGTCCACCGCGAGCACGCGGTCGTTGAGACGCCGGGCGCGGCGTGGATACGTTCGAAACGTGAACATCTCGACGAGAGCGGCGAGGCCCTCTTGCACCGCCGCGGTGCGAGGCGGCCCCTTGGCGAGCCACTTGGCCACGGGCTGCGCCTGCCCATTCAGGGAAGTTGCCACATGCACCCAACCCTCATGCACCTCGAGAATGTCGATGTCGCGAGGGCTGAATCTCGCCCCCGTGCGCACCTTCACGTAGTCGCTTCCAGCCGCGGCATCCGCGAGAATCCCATCGTCGGCTTCGACCCGTACGCGCGCGTCGCCGAAGAACGCCGCAAGGCGACCCGCGATCTGCTTGGCCGCCTCGGTCGCGTCGAGCGACCGATCGTAGGCGGCAGCTCCGTCGCGAACGTGCTCGAGCCCCCACTGATCGACATTCGTGAGCAGGCCATAAAGGAGCTGGCCAAGGTCGCGCACCGTCGATTTCCCGTCGGGGAACGAGTCCTTCGGGGATCCGTAGAGCTTGCGCGACCAGGCATAAAACTCGCGGGTGCCGCGAGCCGCCAGAAGGTGGACCACGTCGCGGTATTCGAGCACGGTGGTGACCATGATCTGGGCGATGGGGTCGCTCTCGCCGAGCTCCTGGGTCACGTCGCGCGCGATCGCTTCGAACTCGGCAGTCTTGGCGGCGAGGTCGAATCCGAGATCGATACGCTCGTAGTCGGACACCTCGACCTTGGGCAGCTCTCGCGGTTTTGACTTGAGAAACTGCGCCTGCACCGCGTCGTCCCACCGGAGCGCCTGGAGCACGCGAATGGGCTTCTGGCCTTCGACGATCCGGTCGGCGAGGCGCGCGACCGTCTCCTTGTAGCTGCGCCAGGGATGCCCGCGAACGGCATCAGGTGAAACGGCCTCGCTCTCGTCGTGCTCTTTCGGGCGTCGCTCGGCCACTACCCGACAGCTTGCACCACCTTAGCGAGAACGTCGACATCACGAATGCCTTCGACCTCGGCGCGGTAGCTCATCACGAGCCTGTGACGCAGGACCGGAATGACCAACGCCCTCACGTCGTCCACGTCTGCCGAGGCCTCCCCGCGCAGGGCGGCACGCGCTTTCGCGGCAAGGACCAGGGCCTGCGAGCCGCGCGGCCCCGCGCCGAACCGGACCAGATCGCGCACCTCGCGCGGTGCCTTCGGATCGCTGGGACGCGTCGTTCGCGCCAGCGCCACGGCGAGCTCGACTGCTGCCGCCGTCACCGGTATGCGCGGGACGAGCGCCTGAAGCGACCGCACCTCGTCCATCCCGAGCACGCACGGCACCGGCTCGCCCGGCTCGCCCGTCGTCCGACGCGCGATCTCTCGCTCTTCGTCGTCCGACGGGTACTCTACGTGGACCTCGAGCAAGAAGCGATCGAGCTGCGCCTCCGGCAGAGGGTACGTCCCCTCCTGCTCGATCGGGTTTCGCGTCGCGAAGACGAGAAACGGATCGGGCAGCGAATGAGTCTGCGTGCCGACGGTAACCCGCTTCTCCTGCATCGCCTGGAGCAGGGCCGCCTGGGTCTTCGGAGGCGTACGATTGATTTCGTCGGCCAGGACCAAGTTGTGAAAAATCGGGCCGGGCATGAAGCGCACGACTCGCCGGCTCGCGCCCAAAGCCGACTCGACTTCCTCGTGCAAGACGTCGGTGCCGGTGATGTCGGCGGGCAAGAGGTCCGGAGTGAACTGCACGCGCCCGAATGACAGCGTGAGCGACTCGGCAAGTGAAGCGACGAGAAGCGTCTTGGCCAGGCCCGGAACCCCAACGAGCAGGGTGTGCCCGCGCGCCAAGAGCGACACCAACATCAGCTCTACGATGGCGTCTTGCCCGACGACGCGCACGGCGATGGCGGCTCGCAGCTTCTGGCTGGCATCCCGGGCCCGCTCCAGAAGATCCTCGTCGCTTGGAGAGGCTGCCGGGGGCTGAAGGGCGAGCATGGGCGACGCAACCGTGTTGCACGCGCCCCACCCACTGTCAAAACGCACACCGCGCCGAGTCTTGCTCCGAAGCGCCCCGGCGACTAGACAGACCCTGTGCCCGGCGCCGCTTCTGAGCTCGCGGACGGGGCCGGTGCGCTATCGTCCTCTCCGAGCCCCGCCGCCAGCGAACGAGTCGAGCGCCCCGAACCAGGCCTTGCCCGAGGGCGCTGGGAGGCGCCCCAAGGCGTGTTTTACGGCGTGGCGGCGGCGGCGCTCGTCGGCGGCATCACCGTCGCCATTCGGAGCTTGAGAAGGGCGCGCCGATGAGCGGCCGTCCGCAGACCGGCAGCGCGATCGCGTTGCGACGCATTCTGTATGCGATGCTTCTTGGCGTCGTCGTCTATGGCAGCTTTGCGGTGTGGCGCGGTCTCGACAGGCTCGGAAGCGAGCTCGCGAGGTTTCACTGGTGGGCGTTCGGAGCCGCGTGCGGGCTCGCGCTCGCCAACTACGGTGTCCGCTGGCTCAAGTGGGAGTTTTACCTCGCTCGCCTCGAGATCCGAGGCGTTCGGCGCATCGATAGCCTTCTCACCTTTCTCAGCGGCTTCGTTCTCACGGTCACGCCCGGCAAAGTGGGCGAGGTCTTCAAGTCGGTCGTTCTCTTCGAGATCTACGGCGTCCCGGTAGCGCGCACCGCGCCCATCGTCGTAGCCGAGCGGGTGACCGACGTTATCGGTGTGGTCGTGTTGGTCGTCATTGGCTCCGCTGGCTTGTCTGGCGGCTTGATTTGGGCCGGCATCGGCACCGGGGCGGTCTTGATCCTCCTCGGGGTCGTCGGTTCGAGGCAGCTCTCGCTGGCGCTCATCCGCCGCGTCGAAAGGCTTCCGGGTTTCTTCCGACGCATCGGGCCCAAGCTCCACGATGCCTACGAAAGCCTCGCGACGACTGTAAGTCCGGCCAACCTCGTCGTCCCCGCCCTCCTTTCGATCGTGGCCTGGTCCCTGGAATGCGCCGCCCTTTGGGTCATCCTGCGGGGCCTGGGCGAGCGCACCGGCCTCGGGTTGGCGACATTCTTCTACGCCACGAGCACGCTGGCGGGCGCCATCGTTCCAGTGCCCGGAGGCCTTGGCGTGACCGAGACTTCGCTTCAGGGGCAAATGCAGCGACTCGGTCACGTGGCACCCGCCACGAGCACGGCCGCGATGATCCTGGTCCGGCTTGCGACGCTTTGGTTCGCGGTGCTGGTCGGTTTCGTTTCGCTGTCGATTCTCCGGCACCTCTATCCGCGTCTGCTCGCAGCCGCGGGCCCGCACCCACGGGCGTCGCTCGCACCCAGCGTCGACTAGCCCGATCGGAGCGCGGCGAGCACGACGAGAAAATCGTCGGGGACCTTCGACTCGAAGCGAACGCGGGCGCCGGTGCCCGGATGCGTGAAGCCGAGCAAGCGTGCGTGCAGGGCTTGATGCCCAAGCTTCTCACCGAGCGCCCTCAAGGCGAGGTCGTCGACCGATCCCCCGTAGAGCGGATCGCCCAGGACCGGTGTCCCGCTCTCGGCAAGGTGCATGCGAATCTGATGGGTGCGTCCCGTTTCGAGCGTGCAGCCCACGTGAGTCGCGCCGCGAAGACGCGCGAGGGGCGTCACATGCGTCACGGCGGGCTTTCCGCGCGTCGTCCGGCCTGTGAACCGCAAGCGATGGCGAGGATGACGGGCATGCAGCGTCGCGTGCGTGCCCCCAGCCGCGTCCCCCACGACGATGGCCTCGTAAGCGCGGTCGATGGAATGCGCTTGAAACTGCACCTTGAGCGCTTCGCGCGCTTGCCCGGTCCGCGCCACCACCATGACGCCGCTCGTCCCCTTGTCGAGCCTGTGAACGATGCCTGGACGCGCGTGGGCCGTCGCGTCCGACGGATCCAGCAAGTCTTCGCTGCGAAAGAGGCCCAGGGCCAGAAGGCCGTTGACCAGCGTGCCCGTCGCGTGACCGAGCGAGGGATGGACGACGAGGCCTGCAGGCTTGTCGACGACGACGACATCGTCATCGACGTGGAGGACGTCGAAGGCGACCTCTGACTCGGGCTTTGCGTCGCTGCGCGCCGACGAGGCCGGGTGGACGACAATTCGCTCACCGCGGTGAAGACGCGTGCTCGCGCCTCGCGCCGTTCCTTCAACCGTGACCCGCCCGCCCTCAATCCAGCGCTGCAGCTCGGCTCGCGACAAGCCCGTGGCCCCCGCGACGAATCGGTCCAGCCGCGCTCCGCTCGACTCGGGCGGTACGACGAGCTCGATCGCGTCGGCCACCGTCACCAGAGCTTCGACTTGATGTGCCCCTTGGCCTTGATGAGAATATCGACGAGAGCGCGGTCGTAGAAGTTGCGGGGGTAGAGGTCAGGCGAGACGCGCCGCTTGTAAAGAGCTCGCCCCTCTTCGATCTCCTCGGCGAGCGAGTCGAAGAGATTGTCGTTCTGAATCCCGCCCACGATCTTGTCTTCGTTGTAGAGAGAAAGATCGCTCGCGATCGCCCGGGCGAGACGGCGAGCCGCTTCCTCGGTCTCAATGAGGGGCATAGAGCCGATCATGCCGCGCTGACGGCAGACTGTCAAAGCGGACCAAAGCCTCGTAGCGTCTTCGTGCCGGCCCTCACGCCCACACGCCGGCCACCTTGGTACGATAGCCCACCTCTGGTAAGAGCCGTCGAAGCGGACCATGGCTTTTCGCACCATCCCCCAAGCCATCGAAGACGCCGCCAAGAGCGAGCCGCGCCGCGGCTTGTGCTTCGTTCACGAAAGCGGCGTCCCGGGATTTCCCAGTCCGGCGGGCGCGAGCCCCGTGGCCGCACCGACGGGCGGCGCCCCGTCCGAAGGCTCGGCGCAAGAGGCGACGTTGTCTTATGCCGACGTCGAGCGGTTGAGCGCGCGCTTCGGGGGCGCCTTGCAAGCCCTGGGGCTCCGCAAGGGTGACCGCGTCGCTCTCATTTTGCCCAACAACGACGACTTCGTGCTCGCCTTCTTCGGCGCGATCCGAGCAGGCATCGTCCCCGCCCCCATCTACCCGCCGATGGCGCTCGGTCACCTCGAGCCCTACCTCGACAACACGCGGCACATCGTCGCCAAGAGTGGGGCTCGGGTGCTCGTCACGACCGCGCGCATCAAGCGACTGCTCGGCACCGTCCAGGCGGCGTGCCCGGCCCTCGAGCAGGTGGTCGCGATCGAGGGGATTCGAGAGTCGACCGAGCCGTTGCGGTCCGAAAGAATCGCGCTCGACGACTTGGCCCTTCTTCAGTTCACGAGCGGGTCCACTTCGCGTCCGAAGGGCGTCTCGCTGACCCATGCGAACCTCGCCGCGAACATCAAGTGCATCATGGAAGACGGCCTGGCCGTCCGAGATGACGACGTCGGCGTGTCGTGGCTGCCGCTCTATCACGACATGGGGCTCATCGGCTTTGTCATCGCCCCGCTCTATCATCGCGTGCCGATCGTCTACTTGCCCGCGCTTCTCTTCTTGAAGCGTCCGGTGGCCTGGTTTCAGGCGATAACGCGGCATCGGGGCTCGATTGCGTACGCCCCCAACTTTGCGTATGCCCTTTGTGTCAAGCGCATCAAGCCCGCCGATCTCGCCGGGCTGGACCTTTCGAGCTGGCGCGTCGCCGGCTGCGGCGCTGAGCCGATCCGGCCCGAGACTCTGGAGGCTTTCGCGGACGCGTTCGCCCGCATCGGACTGCGCAAGGAAGGTCTCTGCCCGTCGTATGGGATGGCCGAGGCGTCGCTGGCCGTCGCGTTCAGCCCGCTCGGGGTGGGCATGCGGACACTCAGCGTCGACGGTCCGGCGCTCTGGGAGACGGGGCTGGCCCAAGTGGTCTCCGAAGACGACGAGCGCGCCGTACGCCTGGTGTCGTGCGGCAGCGAGTTTCCCGGGCATTCAATCCGGGCCTTCGCTTTGGACGACGGCGCGAGCATGCAGGCGCTGGCCGACGGCGTCGTCGGCGAGATTCGCATCTCCGGGCCAAGCGTCATGCGAGGCTATTGGGAGGACGGCGAGCGAACGAGCGAGGTCTTCGCCGGCGCGTACTTGCGTACTGGCGATCTCGGCTTCCTGTGGAAGGGCGAGCTCTACATCTGCGGTCGAAGCAAGGAGCTCGTGATCGTCAATGGGCGCAACTATTACCCGCAAGACATGGAGTGGGAGGCTGGCAAGGTCGCCGGCGTCCGCAAGGGCAACGTCGTGGCCTTCGGAGCTCGCGACCCGAGCGGTCTCGAGCGCGATCGCGAACGCGTTGTTCTCGCCTTCGAAGTCCAGGAGGCCGAGCGCCTCGGCCAGGCCGCCGGACTCGCCGCGCAGGTGCGCAAGGCGGTGCAGGAAGGCATGGGCCTGACTCTGGACGACGTCGTGGCCCTACCGCACGGGGCGCTTCCGAAGACCTCGAGCGGCAAGCTTCAGCGCGCCAAAGCTCGCGAGCTCTACGAAACCGGCGAGCTCATGGGGCGGTCGGGTGCGCGAGACGCGACCAGGCTCGACGCGGCCAAACACGCTGCAATGAGCCAGCTCAGCTACCTGAAGCTTGCCGTGCTCGGGGCACGAAAGAGAAAGGACTAGTCGGCGATTCTTTGCCGCTAGATCGTTTATAACGACTTGCATCTTAGAATAATTATCACTACAGTCCTCCCATGACGCCGGCGACCGAGAGAGCCACGGACATGCTCCGGGATCTCCGCCGGTCGGGCCTGAAGCTGACCCCGCAGCGCATCGCCATCGTGCGACTCTTCGCCGACGATCGATCCCACCCGACGGCCCAAGACCTTTTCGATCGGCTCCGTCCGGCGTTTCCGTCGATGAGCTTCGCGACGGTGTACAACACGCTCGATGCCTTGGCGCACGCGGGCCTGGCCGCCATCGTGCGACTCCCCGGCAAGCGGGGGGAGACCGCGCGTTTCGACCCCAACTCCACGCCGCACCACCACGCCGTTTGTGATCGATGCGGCGCTGTCGTCGATGTCGCGGCGGGCACTCTCGCGCCCACGACAGCGTCGACCGAGAAGCTTCGTCGGTTGGTCCCGGGCTTCTCGATCCGCACGGTGGAGAGAATCTATAGGGGCCTGTGCGCCGAATGCGCCCGGGCTAGCTCGCAGTGAATCGCAAAGGAGAAAGTCTCATGAGCAAGTCGCTTCAGGGAACCAAGACGCATCAGAACTTGAAAGAGGCCTTCGCGGGAGAGTCGCAAGCGAACCGCCGTTACCTCTATTTTGCGAAGGTGGCCGACGTCGAGGGTTATCCGGAGATCGCGGGAAACTTCAAGGAGACCGCGGATGGCGAGACCGGGCATGCGCACGGTCACCTCGACTACTTGAAGCAAGTGGGCGACCCGGCGACGGGTTTGCCCATCGGAAACACGGAGAAAAATCTCAAGGCTTCCGTGGCCGGCGAGACCTACGAGTACGAGACGATGTATCCGGGTATGGCCAAGACGGCGCGTGACGAAGGCTTCGACGATGTCGGCGAGTGGTTCGAGACGCTTGCCAAGGCCGAAAAGAGCCACGCGGGCCGCTTTCAGAAGATGTTGGGCGTCCTCAAGGGTTGACGCTCGGAGATCGCCGGGACGCCACGGGGCACCGAAGACCTACTTCGGCTCCGCCCCTGGCGTCTTGGAGCGATCCCACGGTGTAGCGATGGCCAAGACCGAACTCGTTCCGAGCGCGCCTCCGGCGTTTGCTCCCGACGACGCCCGCTACTGGGACGCACGCGATCTCGAGAAGGAGATGCGCCGCGTCCTCGAGATTTGCCACAACTGCCGAATGTGCGTCGGCTATTGCGGCACGTTCCCGGACGTCTTTGCTCGGGTGGACCGAGACATCGAGAATCGCGGCGCCACGGGCGCCGAGCTGCTCGATGCCGAGGCCTTCGAAGCCGCGACGGAGCTCTGCTGGCAGTGCAAGCTCTGCTACATCAAGTGTCCCTATACGGCCGACGAAAAGCACGAGTGGCTCGTCGACGTGCCGCGTCTACTCGCGCGCGAGAAAGCTCAGCGGGCCAAGCGGCTGGGCGTCAGCTTGCAGGATCGTGTCCTCGGCGAGCCGCAGGTCTTGGGCAAGCTCACCGCGGGACCCCAAGCGCGCATCGCCAATTTCGTGAACGCCAACCGCCTGGTCCGAAGGACCATGGAGCATTTGGCCGGAATCGCGGCCGACTTTCCGCTCCCGACGTTCGGCACGACGAGCTTCGCGAAGTGGCTCACCCACCATGAACCGCTGCCAGGTGCTGGCGCGCGCGGCACGGTAGCGCTCTTCGCGACGTGCCTGGGCGACTACAACTTTCCCCGGATTGCGGCGAGCGCGACGCGCGTTCTCGAGAAGAATGGTTGGGCCGTCGTCCGGCCGGAGCAGACGTGTTGTGGGATGCCCAACCTCGACGGTGGAGACGTCGAGGGAGCTCGCGCCAAGGCCGCCGCCAACGTCATGGCTCTCGGGCGAGAGCTCACCGCGGGCAGAAAGGTCGTGGCGTTGCAGCCGACGTGCGGCTACGCGATTCGAAAAGAGTGGCCAGAGCTTTTGGGGACCGAGGATGCCCGGCGTGTGGCGGCCGCGACGGTCGACATCATGGAGCTTCTCGAGCAGCAGCGGAGGGAGGGCTCGCTGTCTCACGACTTTCCGACAGAGCTCGGGCGCGTCACCTATCACGCCGCCTGTCATCTCCGCGCGCAGAAAATTGGATACCCGGGCTCGCGGGTGCTGGGCGCGGTTCCGGGCACGGACATCGAGATTGTCGAACAGTGCTCCGCCGTCGACGGCACGTGGGGGATGAAGTCCCAACACTACGAGATGGGGCGCCGTTACGCGCAAAAGCTCTCCCGCGGCATCGCCGCGCGTGACGCGGATCTCGTCGTGACCGATTGCGCTCTGTCCGCGCGCCGAATTCTCGCGGAAAATGGCCGCGAAGCCCTTCACCCCGTCGAAGCGCTCGCCAAGGCCTACGGCATCACCCCGGATGCGGCCTGAGCGCCCGTCGGAGGCCCCCATGAAGCCCATTCAACGAAACGAGATTCTGGATTTGGCGAGCTACGAGGCGGTTCGCGAGCACTTCAGGGCGCGGGTGATCCAAGAAAAGAAGCGCCGCCGCGTGCAAGTGGGGCCGAAGGCCAGCGCCCTCTTCGAGAATCGCGACACGGTGCTTCTTCAGATCCAGGAAATGCTGCGCACGGAAAGAATAACGCGGGGCGCGGCCATCGAGCACGAGATCGAGACCTACAACGACTTCATCCCGGCCTCGGACGAGCTCTCGTGCACGCTGATGATCGAGATCCCCGACCCCGCCGAGCGCGATGCGTTTCTCGTGGCAGCGCGGGGCTTCGAGAAACACGTCTGGCTCACGGCTGGCCCTCACCGCGTTCGTGCCCACGGCAAAGAGCGCGGCGACGAAGGCGCAGACCGGACGACCGCCGTGCACTACCTCAAGTTCGCCCTTCCGCGATCCGTCGCCGACGAGCTTCGCGCCGTGAAACCGGAGCGAGCGCCCGGAGCGGGTGCCGAAGTGGGGCTCGAGGTCACGCACCCTGCCTACAGCGTTCGAGCTCCGCTTGGGCGCGAAGCCATTCTCGAGCTGGGCGCGGATCTCAACGAGTGACGGCGCTGCCCAACGCCAAGTCCGTCTGTCCGGACGAGGCGGTCACTCCGGGCGCGGGCGGATCGCCCCCCCGCGCGTGCAGACGCCGCACATACGGAATCATCGCGACGCCGTAAACGAAAAGGAGCATGCAACCGTACTGGGCCGGAGTCAGATTGGAATATCGCGTGTCTCCGCCTTCGGTCTCCGGGAGTCGCAAGAAGTCCATCGCGAAGCGAACCGGCGCGTAAGCGAGCGCCGCGACGATGACGTACGTTCCGACGGGCAAGCGACGCCGCCACGTCAGCGCGAAGCACCCGGCGAGAAAGATCGTGAACATCAGCTCCAAAAGGCCAAGGTCGAAGCGCGGATCGTGTCCGTGAAAGAGCTCGATGAAGCCAATTCGCGTCACCGGTCCGTCGTGGGGCCCAAGAGGGCGGGCGACGGCCACGAGGGTGTCGGCCGTCGCGCGCGCGCCAAGGTGATCGTGAACGGTCGAACAACCGGCACGCCCGAACATCCAGCCAATGGGGAAGACAGAAACCACGAGGTCGGCGAACGGCAGAATGGGGACCGGATGCGGCCGCCGATGCGGGCGTCCACGATCGTCGATGACGAGGTATTTCCAGGCGAGGATCCCGAGCACGGCTCCGACGAAGCCCCCGAACGAGCTCAGCCCGGTCCATGGCATGAGCAGCGACCACGGGCGACTGACCACATCGTCCCAATGGTAAAAAAGCGAATCGAGCACGTGCGACACCAAAAACGCCGTGATCAGCATCCAAGTCACGAACGAATTGAGCTCCACGACGTCGTAGCCGAGCGCGCGGGCTCGCCGCGTCGTGATCGACGTGCCCACGAAGACCCCAGTCGCGACCAGGATCCCGAAGGGATGAAGCGGTACCGGCCCAAGCTGCAAGTCGGGGACGTGAATGTACGGGATCATGACAGGCGCCCTTCGGGACCTCTATCGCATCCGAGCGCGCGGTGCACGCGACCGGGCCTGCGCGGGCGCGTCACGCTCGATCCACGCGAACCTTCGGCTTGGCTCCGAGCAGGGCGAGCTGTCCACACGCCGCGCCCACGTCGTCGCCCCTTCGTCGGCGAATGAAGCAGGAATAGCCGGCATCGCAAAGCACCTTCTGAAAGGCCAGCACGCGTTCCAAGCTCGGGGGGCCGAGCGTGCTCGCGTCGATTGGATTCATGGGGATGAGGTTGATCTTGACTCGAAGCCCTCGAAGTAGGCGCGCCACCTTCTTCGCTTCGCTGACCTCGTCGTTGCGGCCCGCGACGAGCGTGTACTCGATCGTAATCCGCCTGCGTTTCGGCAGCGGATAGGCCCTCAGCGCGTCCATCAGGACGGGCAGCGGGTACTTTCTGTTGATCGGCATTAGACGCGAGCGCGTGTCGTCGTCGGCTGCGTGCAGCGAAACGGCAAGCCCAATATTGCCCGCGAAGTCTTCTCCGAGCTTGGCAATCTCGGGGACCAGCCCACTCGTCGACACCGTGATCCGTCGGGCCGACAGCGCGACGCCCTCAGGATGCGTCAGAAGCCGCAAGGCGCGCGCCGTCGCCGCGTAGTTGTGGAGCGGTTCGCCCATGCCCATGAACACGATGTTGCGCAGGCGTTCATCCGGCTCGAGCCGCGCACGCCCCGCGACGACCTGGGCGACGATTTCGTCGGCGCCGAGGTTGCGCTTGAGACCGGCCACCCCGCTCGCACAAAAAATGCATCCCATGGCGCAGCCGACTTGGGTCGAGACGCACTGGGTCACCCGCACGCGAGCGTCCGATCCCGCGGGCTCGGGCTCGTCGGGCTCGTCGTCGTCCGACGCAGCGGCCGCGTCGGCATCCTCCTCTCGAGCGCTCACGGGCGAGGGCAGAAGGCCGGGGTTTCCCGAGACACCGGGGATGAGAACCGTTTCGACGAGCGCGCCGTCGCGAAGGCGCACGAAGATCTTGCGCGTGTTGTCGGTCGACCGACGCTCGCTGGCCACCGAGTAGGTAAGCTCGGGTTGCATACGCGCGACGCTCTCACGCAGTCGTATCGACAGATCCGTCATGCGTTCGGCCTCGAGCACTCCCCGAACGTGCATCCAACGGAAGATCTGCTTTCCGTGAAACGAGCGTGCCCCTACCGTGCGAAGCTCGCTTTCCCATTCCTCGGGAGTGAGCGCAAGGGGGGCGAGCGCCGCGCCGGGACGGGTCATCGGATTGCCTTCGCCTCCTCCCAGTACTTGTCGAGGACCTCGAGCGGCAACCGCTTCACATCCTCTCCGGGATCGCCCCAACCGCCGTGCAGCTCTCGCACACGCCTCTCGACGTGCGCGAAGCGCGTGGAAAACTTCTCGATCGTCTTGCGCAGGGCGCTCTCGGCGTCGAGTTGCAGGTGGCGCGATAGATTGACGAGGGCAAAAAGCGTGTCCCCCATCTCTTCTTCAATCGCCGCGGCATCTCCATCGGCGGCCGCGCGATCGAGCTCACCCAGCTCCTCGTCGACCTTCGCGCGCGATCCGCGGGCGTCGGCCCAATCGAAGCCCACGCGCGCAACCTTCTCGCCGGTTCGCTGCGCACGCGCCAGCGCGGGCATGCTGCGCGCAACCCCCGAGAGGATGCCTTGGGCCCCCTTTTCCTGCGCCTTGATTCGTTCCCAATTCCGTAGAACCGCGTCGGCGTCCTTGGCATCCATGTGGCCGAAGACGTGGGGATGCCGCCGCACGAGCTTGTCCACGACGGCGGCAATCACATCGTCGATCCCAAACGCGCCCTCGACCCGAGTGAGCTCTGCTTGGAAGACCACCTGTAGGAGTAAGTCGCCGAGCTCTTCGCGAAGCGAGTTGCGATCTTTCGACTCGATCGCGTCGATGACTTCGCACGCCTCTTCCAGGACGTACTTTCGCAGGGTCTCGAGCGACTGCTCGCGATCCCACGGGCAGCCGTCCGGGCCAAGCAGGCGGCGCATGACACCGACCAAACGACCCAGGGTTCCCCCATCCTGACGCGAAAGGGCTGGGACCGGTCGCGCCGCGTCCTCGTCGAAGACGGGCAGCGGGGACGGCTCCGGAGGACGAGGCTTTGCTTCGAGCATGGCGTCAGGCAGGCTACATTGCATTCGGGGAATGTCGATCACCTCCACGCCACCGAACTCGGCGCCTCTCATCACGGGCGCGGTGCGCCGCGCTCTGCCGTTTCTCACGTCCGCGATAGTGCTGGCACTTGCTTATGCCTTGCGCGGAGTGCTCATCCCGCTGTTTTTCGCCTTCTTGCTCGCCTACGCGCTCGACCCGTTCGTCGACTGGCTCGAAGCGCGCAGGGTGCCGCGCACGCTTGCGGCCCCGATTGTCATGCTCGGCATTGCGGCCTTCACCACCCTCGTTCTGGTGTTCGCGATCCCGATGTTCATCGATGAGCTGGGCGGGGTTGTCGCCGCCCTGCCCTCGGAGCTCAAGAGCCTGCAGGACCGAGCCGAGCCATGGCTGTGGCAGAACTTTCACTTCCAGCCCCCACACACGATGGGCGAGCTCGGAAGCGACTTGCGCGACAAACTGCAGGCGCAGTTTCCGGATCTTGCGAGCGCCGCGAGCGTCGCCTTGTTTGGCACGTTGAGCTACCTCGCCGTCATCCTCAGTGGCCTGCTGATTCCGGTCTTCGCGCTTTATCTCCTCATCGACTTCGATCGCATCGTCGAGAGAACCGGCCAGCTCGTGCCGCGGCGGTGGTACCGGCACGTGGCGTCGGTTGCGCGCCAAATTCACCGCACTCTCGGAGGCTACGTGCGGGGACAGCTCACGGCGAACATCATCCTCGGAGCGCTCTACGCCACCGGGCTCAGAATGGCGCACGTGCGACTCGCCGTTCCAATTGGTGTGCTCACGGGAATGCTCGCGTTCGTGCCCTACGTCGGATTTGGATTCGGGGCGACGCTCGCCATTTCGATGGCGACACTCGACTGGCAGGGGCCCGGTCGCCTGGTCGCCGTGCTCGCCGTCATGGTCGGTGTTCAGGCTCTCGACGGGCTCATCGTCACACCGCGAATTGTCGGACGGTCGGTCGGCCTCGCGCCACTCGAGGTGCTCCTCACCATGATGGCTGCCGGCACGCTCTTCGGATTTCTCGGCGTGCTGCTGGCTGTGCCACTCGGCGCCGTCGTGAAGATCCTCGCCCGTCGTTTCGTCAGAGCGTACTTGGCGTCGGATTTCTACGGGCAAGGAGCGATGCGTGAGGGGCGATGACTCCGCCGGATGAAAGCCTTCGGAGCCCCGACGACACGGTCCTCATCGAGACGGTCGGCGCGACGCGTGTCGTGACGCTGAATCGCCCCCAGGCCCGCAACGCGCTCACGCTTCCGATGCTCGCTCAGGCCCGGGCAGCGCTGGATGCGGCGGCTATCGACAGCGCGATTCGATGCGTGGTCGTCACGGGGGCTGGAGGTCACTTTTGCGCGGGCGCCGACCTGCGCCAGGCTTTCGCGGCCGATCCAGCCTTCATGGATCGGCTCGAGCTCTACATGGATGCGTTTCACGCCACCCTCCTCAGCGTGGCCCGCTGCGAGAAGCCGACAATCGCGATGATGGACGGGGCGGCAGTGGGCTTCGGTGCCGACCTTGCGTTTGCCTGCGACCTTCGAGTCGCAGCGAGCGGCGCCTACGCTCAAGAGAAATTCGTGCAGATCGGCCTCATGCCCGACGGCGGGGGAACCTTCTGGCTGCCGCGCCTCGTCGGAACCGCGCGGGCGATGCAGATGATCCTGCTCGCCGAGAGAGTCGATGCCGCAGAGCTGCATCGACTCGGAGTGGTGGTCCAAGTCGCCGAGAGTGGCAGGTTGAGAGACGTCACTCTTGCGCTGGCGGGACGAATCGAGGCTGGGCCACCACTCGCATTTGCTGCCATCAAGCACGCGATTCACGCGAGCCTAGGCTCGCTCGAAGACGCCTTGCGTCGCGAGCGCGACGGTCAACTACGCCTACTTCGCAGCGCGGACGCAGCCGAGGGCGTGTCGGCGTGGGCAGAGAAGCGCCCTCCAAGGTTCGAGGGCAAATGACGACTAGAACAAGTAACGCTCGCCCGTGTCGCAGAGCACCGTGACGACGACGCCACTCGGGAAACGGGACGCCACTTCGCATGCGACGTGAACATTGGCGCCGGAGGATGGGCCCAGGAGCACGCCTTCCTCGCGAGCAAGACGCTTGGTCATCCGCTCGGCGGCGACATCCGTGACCGCAACCACTTCGTCGATCACGCTGCGATCGAGGATGTCCGGAACGAAGCCAGCCCCTAGCCCTTGGATGCCGTGCATCCCTGCTGGCTGACCGCTGAGGACGGCGCTTGACGCCGGCTCGACGGCGACGATCCGAACGTGGGGTCGCTCGCGCTTGAGAACTCGTCCGACCCCCGTCACCGTCCCGCCGGTACCGACGCCCGCGACGAACGCGACCAACCCGTCGCCCGCGTCCGCCAGGATTTCGCGCGCGGTCGTGCGCTCGTGTGCGGCTGGGTTGGCCAGGTTCTCGAATTGATGCGGCATGAAGGCCCCGCGGGTCTCGCGCGCTATCTCCTCGGCTCGTCCGACCGCTCCCGTCATGCCCTGCTCCGCAGGCGTCAGGACTATTTCGGCGCCATAGGCGCGAAGCACGTAGCGGCGCTCCAGGCTCATGTCTTCCGGCATGACGAGGATGCACCGGTAGCCTCGAACCGCCGAAATCATGGCTAGCGAAATCCCGGTGTTGCCGCTCGTGGCCTCGACAATCACCGCCCCTGGGCCGATCTGACCGCGCGCCTCGGCTTGCTCGATCATCGCGAGGGCGGGGCGGTCCTTCACGCTCCCGCCAGGGTTCTTGACCTCGAGCTTGCCGACCACCGAGGCGCGACCCGGAGGGCTGAGCCTCGACAAGCGCACGAGCGGCGTGCGCCCGACGAGATCGAGCACGGTGTCGGCAATCGCGCCTTCAGCTGGAGGCATAGACGCCTACCCTATCAAAAGATGCGCTGATCCACCTTGATGGTGTCGCCCGCCTGAAGCAGCAGGTCGGACATCTTGCCGTCCGAGATGTCGTCGATGCTCACGGTGGCGGTGGCCGTCTGGTCCGGCGAGACGAGCCGCGTTACCCGCACGCGATCGCCGTTGGCGAGCGGAGTCAGGCCTCCGGCGAGCGAAATCGCGTCGATGAGCTTCATCCCCTCGCTCCAGGGAAGGCTGCCCGGCTTCTGCACGGCGCCAATGACGCTTATCTTCTTCGAATTGTACTGCTTGACGACGAGGGTCACCTGCGGATTGGTCAGGATCTTCTTGGCGATAAACTCGGCCTTGATGCGCTCCTCGATCTGCTGGGGCTCCAGGCCGCCGACCTCGAGGCGATCGAGATACGGAAAGTCCACCGTCCCGTCGGGCTGAACCCGGTATTCCTTGACGAGGTCCTTCTCGCCGAGCACCGAAACTTCGAAGACGTCCCCGGGGCCGACCGTCGTGCTGGGTCGCGCGGTGGGCAGTGAGACCGACGTTGAATGCGGGTGCGCACAGCCGGCCGCGACCGCGGCCATGGCGAAAGTGAAAAGAGTCAGGCGAAACCAGTGCTGCATCGACTGAAAGCGAGCTCCAGACGCCCGAGTCACGAGACCGAGCGGACGGATGTCAGAGGAACAAGCGCAAACCGAGATAGGCCTCGTAGCGCTGCCACGCCATCCCGAAGCGAGCGCCCGTCGTGACCGGAACCTCGAGAACCTCTTGGTTGCTGAAGTTTTGCGTGTATCGGAGCGTTGCATTGATCGCAAAGACATCGGTAAAGCGGTATTCGCCGAAGAGCGATGCATCCGCCCGCGCGTCGGTGAACGCCGCGTTCCTGGAAGCGCCCCCCGGGGCCAATATTTCAGGATAGGAGATTGCGGCTAACCCGGCGTTCAACGTCACGAGCGCCCGGCCCGCGAAGAAGTAATCGAACCTGAGATATCCCCGGTCAATCCCATAGTAGTTGCCGATGTAGCTTGTCTGGAAGTCGCGCGTGTAGCCTATCGCCACAGTCGACAGCGCAAGACCCAGCTCACTCGGAGCCGCGATTCCTGGGCTCGCCGCCAGATACCACTTGAGCTCGGCCTGGCCGATGACGCTGTCGTATTGTTGCTGCGCCGGCAATGCCGCGGTGTCGATGAAGCTCGCGCCCCAGCCGGCCATAGCGAGCACCGCAAACCGTTCGGTCACCAGCCCGTTGACGCCGACACGCGCTCGGACTGGCGTCGAGTTGAGCAATCCGGCGGCATCGTAGGCGGACTGGATGTTCTGATACGTGTTGAAACGAATCGACCCGTCATAAACGAGCGCCGTCCTCGGACGAAACCGCCAGCGTCCACGCGTGTAGAACTGGTTTGAATAGTTATCGAATGGAACGCCCGCCGAAGCCTCGAAGAGCGAGTCGGTGAACTGGTAGCCCGCGCGCCAATCGAGCGTTCCGCCGCCAGGCTGAAGAATGAGCTCGGCCCCAGCGAGAAAATCATCTCGATTGAAGGAGTCGTTCGGATCCGCGTTCACGGTGTTCGGCTGAATCGTCCGAGTGTAGGTGCCAAAAATGGAGGCCCCCACTGGCCGATTCGGCAGAATGTCGAGATGCAGATCGGCCGAACCACTGAGAGCGTCCTCTTGAGCGGGATCGTTGGGCTTCACGCCATCGACTACGGTGGAAGCATCACTGGAAAGGCCGAACATGGCTCGGTAGGTCGCATTGACGCCTGCCCGGAACGCGATCGCAGGCGGCTGTGGATCGCTCTCGCGCCTCATCAGACTTATCGTGGACAAATAGAGAGACGGCGTGATGCGTATGACCGCCGCCGGCACGACCGGCGCCTCGGGAGGGCCGTTCACCGCGTTGAGCTGCGTGGTGCGCTGAAAAAAGTTCGAGTCGTAGCCGACCTCGCCCGCAATACCCGGATGAAGCTCCAAATCGCCCGCGCGAATGCCGCTGCCCTCGTTGTAGCGCCGATCCTTCAGCCACTCTGGAGCCCCCGGGCCGACCGTGTTCTGTTGCTGCGATTGCGCGGCCGCCGCCTGCGCGAATAGCAGGACCAGCACGGCAACGGACGATGCAAGGCCTCTCTTGGTCATCGGTGCGGACGAAAGGTACACTAGGCCACTGAAGAGCTACGAGAAAATGTGGTGTGTCTGTTCCGCAATCGCCTTGGAGGACGAGGACGGTTCAGTGCGCTGGCGAACGGTTGCCGCTCAGTGAGACGGGGATGTTTGCGGCGGTGGAATGGTGACGAGGGCTGGGAGGTTGCCGATGGACGGAGGAAACGAAGTGGTCTCATCCACGCCTGGCACATTTGCCTCAGTCATGACCACAAGGGTCTGCCCGACGAACGCCACCTCTTCACCAATGCACTGGTTGGCTTCCGCGCCAAGCTGCTCCGTGCGCTGACGGAGGACGGTGAGAATGGCAAACTCGTGGTTTGCTAGCTCGATGTCGTTTCTCTGCGTGGCCGACAGCAGGGCCGCGTCCCTCTCACGGGCAGAGCGGCCGGCGACATCGATCTGCGAGAGCTTGTCGCTCAGACACAGTGACTTTACGACGTCGCGGCCTTGGCGTGATGTGTCGAGCTGCCTGCGCACGGCGCCCGCTGCCTGATCGAGCCGGGAAAGTATCATTTCAGCCTGCGCGAGCTCTTCTTGAGTCGAGAGCCGCGGCTGCTTCTCGAACCCGACCTGAGCGCTCGCTCCCGCGGTGCCAGCGCCGCCTGCGGACTGCGCCATTGCAAGGTCAGGCACGCCCAAAGCCAGAGCGGCCAAGGCGACCCACTTGAGACTCTTGGCTATCGCGTTCTGCAAGCTTTCCTCCCCGGCACACGCACCGCCGAAATCCTACCCGCGCCTCCGAATCGTGTCAACGGCCGCGCACCCTGTGGGCACGAGCGCCTAGAACGTGGAGACGACCGGACCAAACCGCACATGCCTTGCACTCGGGACATGGGGTGCGGCGGGCAACGTCGGCATTCAAGCCTTTCGGAAGATCAACCCCCGCCCTGCTTCAAGAAGTTGAAGGGCACGCTGATTGTCGAGCCATTCGCACCGGGTGCGTCGAACTTGGCTCTTCGAGCGACCGACTGGATGCAGCTCGCCACTTGAGCGGAAAGCCCGGTGTTGCTCGCCGCGCTCACCGAGTCGACCTCGCCGCTCGGAGCGACCTTGATCAGAATGACGAGCTTTCCGGACTGCGTCGGGTCGTTCTCCAGGCCCTTCTGATAGCAACGCTTTGCGCCCGGCTGAATCTGCGTGCGGATCACCGCTTCTGCGTTCGAAACGGGCACGCTCGCCGAAGCTCCGCCGAATTCGACGTTGCCCACGGGAACGACCTTCCGCGCCTCACCCGCACCGGTCGCCACGGCGCCAGTGTCGCCTCCACGAAGCGAGGACAGATCGCCGCCTCTCCCGGGACGGATGGGACCTCCCGCTCCGCCGGGCAGATTCAATCCGTTGCCTCCAGAGTTACTTATGCCGCCTTGACGATTCGCAAGGCTATTGAGGTCGACCGAAGCGCCGTTGTCATCCTTCATCGCGCCGCTGATGTTCGGGCCGCCGTTGAGGGCGCCTAGGATCGCGATTTTTGCCTGCTCGGCTTCGTTCAATAGACCCTGAACGACCTTGGCGTCCGGAGCCGCGCTGGGGCCTTTTGCGGGCGCCTGATTGGCCTGCTTGGGAGCTTCCTTTTGCGGGGTCGGCGAGGTCTCGGTGGCGGTGGCGCTCGCCGTGGGCAGCTCGGAGGTCTCGACCGGCGGCGGCAAGGTCTTTTGGACCATGTCGATGAGGCCCGCCGTAACGTCGTCGTTCACCACGGGATCCATCCAGTCGCTGTACATCGCGCCGACGAACCCGAAATGGAGCAGAAAGCTGAAGGCCGCGATGATCGTGAGGTTCCAGTCAATCTGGCTCGCTACGCCGCCCTTCACCGAAAGCGGTAGCTGGGGCCTCGGCTGGACCGGGGGTGGGGCCACGAACTGAAAGAGAAACGTGGTCTCGCCGATGACGATCTTTCCGCGTGCTTCCTCGGAGAGGCGCACCTGATAGGCCGAGCCAACGCGCTTCGCTTGACCTTTGAGCGCGGCGAGGTCCGAAATCCCCGTCGCGAGCGCGACGCGACCCGTCATGCCGTCGAGGAAGTTCAGGTAGTAGTCGCCGCCGATGAGCTCGAACAGCTTGAACTGAGGGGGCAGCTGCGCCTGAACGACGAACGTCGACTTCTCGCTCGGGCCAACTGTAACGCTCGTCCGCTGCTTGACGATTCTCTCTTCGAGAATGCGGCCAGACGCGACAAGGCCGATCCGGAGCACCTTGGGGCCCGTGGTCTGCTGAATCGCCCGCATGACGGCCGTCATCTGGCCGGGACGGTTCGAATGCATGGGCGGTCCGAAGCCGGGCCCCATGCCCCCCTGATTCATCTGCGACATGGCAAAGGTGCCTTTCTCGACCTAGCGCGCACGGCCGGAGTCATTTCACGCCTCCCATGAATAGACGCGGGCTCACACACGAAGTTCCATCTGGAATCGTACACTAGGCCGAACCGCTCGAAAAGTGACGCTTCATTGGCTCGCCGGTCGCCCCCCGGACAGAAGGCTTTCAGCGGGAAGGACTTTCATGCCCCGTCCCCCTTCGCCGCTGGCCACTCCGAAAGCACCTCCAAGCGCGCCACCAGGCGGTCGACAGCCTGGACCGCCTGGCGCTCGGCGCGTGCGGCTCGGACATGAATGACGGCACAGAAGGCCGCGGCCAAGACGCCCAGAGAAAAGGCATCGACCGCCGAGACGAGCGCCGCGCCAACCGATGGGGGCTCGGCCCCGCCCCAACTCCTCAGAAGCGATACGGACGCAAAGAGAAACCCTGCGCTGGTGGCAAGGCTCGCGCAGACGCGCGGAACCCGCGACCAAGCCGTCGCCAGTCCATCGAACTCCGTCAGTTGCTCGTTCACGAGAGCCTCGCGCCGACGCGCGTCGCGTTCAGCGAACGCGGCGAATAGGGCACGCTCCCAATGCGTCTCTGACGCGGCGCCAATCGCCGCTCGCAAGCGTCGAAAGGCGAGCGAGCCCGTCAGCGCTCGACGTAGCTCTCCGGCATCAAGCGACGTCGGCGAGACAGCCACGGCGAGCCTGCGCAAGCTTGCCAGCACGCAGACCGCCGCGACCAGCGCCGAGAGAGCGGACATCGTCGGGACTAGAACGGGTCTTTGCGTGCTGCTTCTTCGATTCGGTCGAGAAACGGCTGCCTGAGCTCGGCCAGGGTCAGCTTTGGCTGAATCTTCGCTACGTCGACCGCCGCGATTGGCTTCTGGACTCGGCCCACGATCGTGATCTCACCGATCTGAAGCACGCCCTGCTGCTGCTTGGTCGCCCGCTGCGCCTGGTCCTGAGCGCGCGCAATGCTTGGCAGAAGCCCAAGGAGCGCGACGCCCCCAAGAAACCAACCGCTCCGCCTCATGAGCCACCTCATCGCCGCACCCTATCCTATTGTGGCAGATCTCGAACGATGGTGCCGCCACCTGACGGAGCCGGCGCAGGCGCCTGGGCGGCCGGCGGCGAAGGAGCGCTGGCAGGCGCCGGCGATGCCGCAGCCGGTGCGGGACCCGGTGGAGGAGCCGTCGCGGCCTGCTTCTTCAGCTGGAGCTCGCTCTGTTTGCGCTTGGCTGTGCTGAGCAGCTCGTCGACGTCGTCGCCCTTGCCCTTTGCGGTCTTGGCGCTCCGCATCGACTTGTAGGCCTCGAACTCCTGAATGGCCTTCGCGAGTTGATCGTCCTGGTCCAGCATCCCCGGAACGGACGGCGAAAAAAGGTAGAGAAGACCGAGGTCGTAGTGTGCGCCGACGAGCGTCGAGTCCATCGTCAGCGCGGCCACGAGCTCCTTTTTCGCGTCGGCCGGCCGGCCCAGGAGCCGATAGCAGTCGCCGAGATCCAAGTGAGCGACGGCCACGTTCGGCCCAAAATGCACGGCTCTTTCGAGAGGACCCTCGGCTTCCGTCGCGTTACCCGCTTCGAGCTTCATCTCGCCCAGATTCACGTGACCCTCGAACAAGTCCGGGCGCTTTTCGGTAGCCCGCTCGAAGTCGACGATGGCCTGTTTGCGCTGCCCCGTCTCGCGCTCGATGAGACCGCGCAGCAATAGCGCCGTGGGGTTGCCCTTGTCACGAGGCGGGATCGAGCCATCCTCGGCGCCATCGAGGATCGCCTGCAAAGCGTACCTTGCGAGATCCCAGCGGTGATTTCGATAGTAGTCGCGCGCGATCACAATCATCGCGTCCTTCGAGTCAGGTTGTTTCGCGAGGACTTGCTGCGCGAGGAGCTGGCACCCCGGGCTGTCGCCCTCGATCGATTTGACCTCCGCCAGAAAGGTCATCGGAGCGAGCGAATCGGGCAGCGCGTTACGCTTGTCTCCGAGAAATTGCTCGGCTTCCGAGGTATGCCCCGCCCGGGCCAAAAGCAGGGCGTACGCGCCGATCGCCGCATCGTATTTGGGATTGGCCGTGTAGGCGGACCGGTACGCGTCAAGAGCCTCTTGCGTGGCGCCCAACCGCTCCAGAACGCACCCCAGCGAGTAGCGAGGCGCCGCGGCATCGGAGGCCTCGCTCGCCGCCTGGCTGAAAGCCGCCTTGGCCCCGTTCAGATCGCCCGACATCCACGCCTGGAAGCCGCGGTCGTACGTTCCCTTTGCGCCACCCGACAGCTCGACGCTGGCGGGTGGTGCGACCGCGGCACTGGCTGCTTCCTCTTGCGTTTGCGGCGCGGCCGCAGCGGCCTCGGCACCAGCGGTCCCCGCCTGGGGCGCCTTCGCGGCAGGCGTCCCTGCACCGCAGCCCCCCGCAGCGACGGCGAGCCCGAAGAGAGCGGCAAGCTCTACGTTTCTCATGGAGCCGCCGGTAGCGGTGCTGGCTCGCCGCTCGGCGGCGGGGCGTCCACCAAGCCTGAGCGCCACTGCAAAAACTCGCCGTTCACGTAGACGAGCTTCTCGCTGGGTGACAGCGGATCTGGCGTGTTTTCGACATAGGCCTTCATCTTGTCGTCCCCCAAGTAGTCCGTCAGAAACGCCAATCTCGCCACGGCCGCCTGAACGGCCGTGTTTTTGACATTGTACTTGCGGGCAATGAGCGCGGCCGTCACGTACTTGCCGACCATCTTTTGGTCGCAGACCTCCATGTACTTGTCCTTGGTCGCCCGCCACTTGGCCCGCACCTGGTCTTTGGTGTCGTCCATCTGCTGGCGAATCTGATCCGCCTTGTCACTCTGCCCCGCGGCATCGAGCTTGTCGGCGAGGGTGTTCAGCTTCTTCATCAGCGCCTCCTGTTGAGGCGTGAAGTAGTTGGGCACCGCCAAGTCCAGGCCCGTGCGTATCGAGTCGTAGAGCGAGCCGGCGCGCGCCGTAGCCGCCGCCGCCCACTCGAACGACCCATACGCCGTCGCGATGTGCTCGAGAGGCGGCCGCCACGTCTTCTCGGCCTCTCCCAGATCCTTGTCCACCTGCTTGGTCACGTCGACGGCGTTACCGGCGTAGTGATGGTGACCGGCGGAGTAGTCGAAGCCCCCATGCACACTCTCGTCGGCAAGAGTGAACTCCGCCTCGGCTCCGTAGTCGGAGTACGGAGCGTCGCCCGCCACGATCTGAGCGGGCTTTCCGTCGGCGCCGACCATGCCGGCTGGATGAGCCTTGAAATACTCCCAATCGGATATCGCCGTCTTCAGCCACGCTCGAAACGTCGGATCGTTCGCGGACTGCATCATTTTCGCGACGCGATAGGCCGACTCGAGCGCATACCGCGCGGAATCCGGTTTGCCCTTCGCCGAAGTGTGAAACTGAGTCAGCGCGGTGATCGCTTGACTGCGGGCCGATGCGTTGCCGCCGGACTCACCGCCTCTCGGGTTCCACTGTCCGTAGTCGAAGCTTGCCCTCAGGTAGTCCGCCTCGGCGCGCTTGTCCGATTCCAGATGCATCTTCGGATCGACCAGGATCCCGTACATGGCGCCCATGTTCGCCCGCTCGCCGAGATTCGAATAGAGCACCATGGCGATGTGCGCGGCATTCGACCGGCGCGAGTCGTCGAAGCGCGGGTTGGTCGCAATCTTTCCGAACGACTCGGCCGCCCTTTGATACGCAAAAAACCCATAGTACGTGGTCGATAGCGCGTCGTACGCCATGCCCAGGTACTTGATGCGCTCCTTGAACTCTTCCGGATTCGGGCCCACCTTGGCCTTGTTGTCCGGATCGACGCCCCCGTGCTCGAGACGGCCGAGAATGTCTTCGCTCCCATAGTTGCTTATGAAGAGCTGATAAAGGTCGATCGCCTTGTTGAACTCACCGACCTGTTTGTAACAAAACGCCGAGTTTATCGCGGCCGCAGGCGCGTCCTTGTGGGCCGGTGCCTTTCGCAGCGCCTCTTCGTACATCGCCCCGGCCCTGCGCCAAAGCTCGTCTCGGTGCGGGCCAGGCGGCGAAGCTTTGGCCGCCTCGAAGGCCTTGTTGGCATCCTCGAATGCCGCATTGACGAGCACCTTGTCGGTGAGGTCGCCGCTCTTGTCTTCGGCGAGCTGCAGATCGGTCTTCGCACACGAATTGTTTTTCTCGGCTTCCGCGAGCTGTCGTGAGCGCGCCGCATCCTTCTGCATGTTGCTCATGACGATGAGCCGCTTCCAGGCCTCGTAGCCGAGCGCATCCTTGCCGCAGCGCTCCTTGTAAATCTGCTCGAAGCGAGGCTCCGCGTCCTTGAAATGACCGTAAAGGTAGTACTGCTCGGCGCCGTAAAACGCGTACTCGAAGGCCCGATTCTGCTTGTCGCGCTCGGGCGGTACGCGCTGAATGTATTCGTCACGCGCCTTCATCGAGGTCTGAATCACCTCGGGAATGTCATCGATCTCGACCTTCTTGTCCGGATCCGTTCCTGCGAGCTTCGGTTCCTTGCGCGGCTCGACCCCTTGCGACCCGGCGGAATCTTGCCACCGCTGAAACGATAGATCGCGATCGACGTCCGCGAGGTCGACCACGAAAAGACCCACGTTGTCGATGAACTGATCGTCCTCGTCGGAGTCCCGAACTTCGATGGCCGCTTGTTCCGCCGCGGTTATCTCCTGCGAGCCGGGCTCCGGGTATTGCTTCGGATCGAACTGGTGAAGGGCGACCTCCAGCCGCACCTGGTTGTGCAGCGCGTCGGCATAAAAGTAGCGGCTCTTGTAGGCATCGGGAGCGTTTTCGTCGAGCTTCACGTAACCAATCCAGCCAATCGCCGCGAGCCGGTACTCCTGCAGAGCGAACACGGTAAGGCGCAATTTCTCCTTCGCGTCGCCCGTCTGGTCCGCCTGCTCGAGCGCGGTCTGCGCGTTGCGCGTATGCGTGATCGCCGCGCCCTTCAGACCCGTGCGCACCAGCTCCTCGGCGCGCTGAAGCGCCCCCGGGTTGTCCTTGTTGGCGTCGACCCACGGGGTGTCTCCCGTATAGTTCGCGAGCGCGGTTCGCGCCTCGAGCACCTTGCGCTCGTACTCACGCCGATCGTCGCCCACCTTGGTCTCGCGGGCGAGTAGCTCGTAGACCTCCGCGATGGCGTTTTGCGCTTCCGGAGCCGACGGATCCATCGCCCACTTGGCGATGATCGTCTGGTAGATCGCGAGAGCATTGTTGTACTGGTTTATGGCGCGAAACTCGAGAGCCAGAGCTTTGTAGACCTCGATCGTCCACGGCTTGTCTTGTGGAATGAGGCGAGCATCCTGGACTCGCTCGGTCGCCACGCGCAGCTTGCCCTCGGCCTCGGCGGGGCTTCTCGCCGTATCCAAGATGTCCGGCCGAGCGATGTACGGCTCTTCGGGCGGCGGCCCTGCAAAGTCGAAGTTGTCGAGCGAGCCCGCAATATACGTGTAGGCCTCCTGCCGAAAGTCGGCCCCGGGATCGCCTGTCAGCTTCTGCTGCTCGTCGGTGTAATTGAGGAGATGGACGAACTCCTGGACGGCGGCCTCATAGCGTTGCTGTTTGAAGAGCGTCCACGCGTACTTGTACAAAGCCACGCCGAAGAGCGGCGGCTTCTTGTATCGCATGGCCTGCAGATACGCGCTTGCCGCACGGTTGAAGTCCCAAACGGCCGAGGGCTCGTAGTCGACCACGCCTCCGCCCAAGTCGTCCTGGTCGAACTCCCAGTCCCCGATACGCCACCAGACTTCGGCGACGTACTTGGGCTCTTGCCCCGGCAAGAGACCGGGTTGAACGACGGCATTACAATCGTGAGGAAACGGGTCGTCGAATGTCGTGTCGCCGGCCGGCCCCTTCTTCAGAGACTCGGGCCGGGGATACTTCGATCTCCACTGTTTCCAATACGCCTCCTCGTGGTCCTGCGGCAGCGGAGCCACCTCGTCGATATCGGGGTCTTTCGGATCGGTGGTCGTTGGATATCGATAGTGGTTGTGGCAAACGAGAGAACGCCACACTTGCTGGGCTTCGGCAGAACGCCGCGAGTCGTTGAGCGCGTGGCCGAGGAAATAGTAGATACCCGCAAGCTCGCGGTACTGCGGAAATTCACGAATGACGCGCTTGTAGAGAGCGATGGCGGGTCGAAGCGTCAGCGCAAGATCCGTGTTCGGGTCCTCCTCCGAGCGCCCGCGCTCCTCGAGCAAGGCAGCGAGCCGGTACATCGCGTCGGGCGTGGCCTCGGGCTGCGCGTTCGGACCGCTATAGGTGGCCACGAAATCCGTGAGGCGCTGGATGGCCGTTTCGCGAGCTTTCTTGAGCTCTTCCTTCTCGATGCCGACCTCGCGATCGAGACCGCTGAGAATCGACCGCTTCTTTTCTTCGTAGTGAAGCGAGACAACCGTCGTGATGGCATCCTTGTAGTCGTGCGCGCCGTGCTCGAACGACGCGGCCTCGCTTCGCAGCTCTTGGTAGGCCTGCACCTTGGCCGGGCTTGGCGGCGGCAGCGGCGGAGCGTGGGGCCTGAAGGTCGGAATCGAAGCAGGGGCAGACCCGGTAGTGACGCCCCCTGCGCTCGGCGTCGAGACCGAGGCACCCGCGCCCGAAGGGCCGCCGCCATCTGCGCGGTCCGTCGACGGCTCGGCGACACTGGGAGAAGGCCCCGCGTCCGCCCGAGGGCTCGCAGCGGCCGGCCCCGGGGCCGAGACAGTTTTTTCGGGGGCTGCCTGCTGGGCACCCACGGTGATGGCAAAGCCCATCGCGACCACAACGATCGCGCAAGCTGCAGCACGAGGCGATAGCAGCCGCATTACGTCGAGCTCCCCGTCGGACCGACCGAGTCGAGGCCGCCGGTCAATTGCTCGGCTGGGCCGGTTCGACGCCATCGTCCCTCACTTCCTTGAGTTCTTCGTCCAAGATCTGTTCCTGCCGCGCCCGTTCCGACTGCAGACCCCGCACCCGGCTAAGCTCTTCCTCGCGCACTTCCCAAGCTTGCTCCGTGATCCCTACGTCGGCGCGCAGAACGATTCCGCGGAGCTTGTCGCGCACGAGCCCGAAGTTGCGCTGCGCGACGTGGCCCACGACGTTGCGGGCGTCGTTGTCGAGAGCATCGAGTTGCTGCTGGTAATTCGCGAGGTTGGCGCGCTCGACATCGAGCTTGCCGCGAAGCTCGCCCGAACGAGCGGCCACCTGAGTGTTGATGTCCTCGATCGACCCGGACAGCAGCGACTCGGCTTGCTTCATCTGAGCGACGACCGGCAACATGAGTTGGCCGGCGCGCTGCGCGCCGCTGCCCCCCGCCCCCGCGGAGGCCAGTTGAACCTCTCGGTCGAACAATTCGCGAAATTGGTCGCGCGCCGCGGCATCGCCCTGGTAACGCGAGTCACCGAGCCCGATTTGGGCGCGCCCCATGTCGATCTCGCGCCGTACCTCCGCGACTCCCTCGCGGTAGCGAGCCAGGTCCTTCGCGTTGGCGTCGAGCTCGGCTTGAAACCGCTGAATGCTCGCCGGATCTCTCGCGACGCCTTGTTGAGGCCCATCGCTCAAGAGTCGACGTAGGCCGTTGACGGTGGCCTGAAGAGAATCGACCTCCATCGCCCGGCGCGTCAAGTCTTGCGAAACGGTGTTCCACTGCGCCAGGCCGCTTTGCTCTCGGACTGCGAAGTCTTGCGGACTCACCGGCAGCGCCTGGAGCGCCGCCATGAGAACCCGCAACTGCTGACGCACCTGCTCGATCTCGCCCGACTGGCCGCCGGGCACCTCCGCGTCGAGAGCGCGCGCCAAAAGCAGGCGTGAGCGCGACAGCCGATTCAGGAGCCCGAGCGCGACCGTCTCGCCTGCTTCGAGCTCCGGAAATGCGTGAACGCGGGTGGATGCTTGCGTGAGAGCGCTCAACCTGTCGACGAGCACATTCGATTGCGCCACGAAAGTCTTGCTCGCATTGAGGTCGTCGATCACCGCGAACGCCCGCGGACCGTCCTCCGCTTCGCGTGCCCAACGCACCGCGATTGACGGGAGCTGCTCGTTTTCGTCGACCAGCTCGAGCTCCTGCTGGGCGAGCTTGTCGTAGAAGACATTGACGTCACTCGTCGAACCGATGAAGGCCTCGACTTTGAGCCGCATCGGATCGTACTGGCCGCGAACGTCCTCGTAGAGCTTGAGAGCGCGGTCGAAGGCTCCCGCCCGAAGAAGCAAGTCGGCGCGCAGAAGGGTGGCGTCGCTGATGTACTCGCTGTTCGGGCTGCTCACCATCAGCACTTCGAGAGCGCGCTCGGCGCGATCGACGTCGCCGAGACGCACGTGCACCCAAGCGAGCTCGTAGAGCATCGTGTCGAACTCGGGGCTGTCGCGGCCCACTTTCGCATAGGCCTCGCTGGCTTGAGCGTATTGCTCCATCTCATAGAAGAGGCGGGCCACCGCCATCCACGCGAGATCGATGACGTGTCGGTGCTCGGGCGAGTCGGGAGGGAGGTCCGCCACCGCGCGAAACGCCTCGATGGCCGGCTTGTAGTTCACGCCCTTGTGGCTCGGGTCGCCCGACGCGGAAGCTCGGGCCACGCGCATGGCCACGAGCCCCTGAAAATATCTCGCCTGGTGCGAGATCGCGGTCCCCGCGGCGACCTGCGCGAATGCGGACGCGGCGTCGTTCCAAGAGCCGAGGCGATATTCGGCCTTCCCTCGCGCGTACACGAGCGTGGGATCCAGCTGATCGGCAGGAACCTGGTTGAACTTCTGGACCAAAGCCGAGAGCGACTCGGGCGCGTCGTCAACCCTCAGCGCCACGTCGACGAGGCGGCCGAGGGCTTTGCCCATGTACGTCTGAAAGCGGGCCTCGGTACCTCGGTCCACGAGCGCGCGAAAGTCGCGACGCGCGGCGAGATAGTCCCGCACCGCGTAATACGTCTCTCCGCGCAACCAGAGGGCGTCCGGGTAGCTCGGGGTGTTCGGGAATTCCTCGATCACCTCGCTCAGGACGATGGCCGCACGGGCGTAGTCCTTGAGCCGAAATAGAAGCTCGCCGTTGGCCAGCCGCCGCTCGGGCGTCTGGCGCTCGGACTTGGCCTGCTCGATTGCCGCGCGCACGCTGTCGAGGCCCCTGGAAACCGACGCCAGGCTGCCCTGCGCGGCGGAGATGGCCTCATCGGTCGTCGCCTTCGCGTCTCGAGCGACGACCGAAAGAAGCGCGGCGCTGCAAGCCGCAGCCGCGATTCGAGCAAGCCTCACTTCTGGCCTCCGCCAGCCGACGGGCTAATCGCAGCTCCCCCATGGCCCTGAGAAGTGGCGGCTGCAGGCGCCGCGGGGCTAACGCTTGCGCTGAGGGGCTGAATCTTCTCGTTCCATTCGACGGTCGGTCTCTGCTCGAGTGGAGTCGTGGGACCTCCCTTTTCGAACGAGGTGGCCGTCACCGAGAGCATCTTGCCCTCGAGGGCCGTAAAGGAGTGACTCGACTTCACGTCGAACTTGTAGCCGCGAAGATAGGAGAAAACGCCAAACCCATTGCCCTGAAATGTCAGCGCCACCTGGATGGTGTGGTCCCCCGCCGGGACCGACCCGCTGTAGACGGGGATATCCTTCTGATCCGCGAGAGCCCCGGATTCGTCCTGGCGGTTGTATTGAATCTGGCCGTCGACGACGAAGAGCGCGCGCGTGAGGAGAAACGCGCCCGACATTTCATTGTGAAAAGCTACTTCCGCGCGCGACCCCGCCGTCCCTCCCCCGAGGATGGTGTCGCTCAGCAGAGCGAGTCGGGTGTGACTCCGGCGAATCTGGTCCTTGAGATCGTCGACGCGTTGCTCCAAGTCGCGAAGACGGACGGCGTACGTCCCCCCCGTCATGGCGTCCGAAGGCTTCGCATTCATGTCGACGCTCACGGCCGGCGGCGGCTGCAGGACGCTCGGCGCGGGCGCGGCGCTCGGATCCGGCGTTGCCGCGGCCGAGTCCGAGGGGCTCGGCGCTGCGCTGGCGGGCTTGGCCTTGGGTTGGGCGTTCGCCACGAAAGAACCGACCAACACGGGAAGCACTAGGGCTGTGACCATGGCCACTCGACGTCGCATACGAGATTCCCCTTCCGTTTTCAGCATGACCACGCCCCCTGGAGGACTTTTTGTTCGGCGAGCCGACTCCACCCAGAAAGCCGGGCGCCAGTGTATGTTCGCTCACACACCCTTGGCAACTGCACCCGTCCGGGCTGCCCACGCGCCCCACCCGCGGAGCCCCCCTCACCCGGAACGGGCCGAGGCCGGAAACGACCGAACGCGACAGGAGAGCGATTGTCAGCACGCCGCAGCGACGCCAGCGACGAAGCCCTGATGACCCGCTTTCAGAGCGGCGATCGCGGCGCGTTCGCGCTCCTCGTCAGGCGGCATCAGACTCCCCTCTACAATTTTGCTCTGCGGCACCTTCGCAGTCCGGGCGCTGCCGAAGAGGTCGTTCAGGACGCCTTCATGCGCGTCGTGCAAAGCGCCTCGGACTTCAGGCAAGATTCGCGGTTTACGGCGTGGCTTTATACGATCGCTCGCAATCTTTGCATCGATGTCTTGCGCAAGAGGGCGCAGAGGCAGCACCGATCGCTCGACGAATCGGCGGGCCCTGAAGACGGGCACGGGCCGAGCCTGGGAGAGCGAACCGCAGACCGCGCGGCCAACGTAGAGCGCTCGGCGCTGTCTCGCGAGATTCGCACGCGCCTTCTTTCGGCGATCGACGAGCTGCCCGACGACCAGAGGGAGGTCTTCTTGCTCCGCGAGATATCGAACTTACCGTTCAAAGAGATCGCTGAAGTCGTCGGCGCTCCGGAAAATACTGTAAAAAGCCGGATGCGATATGCGTTGGAGCGCTTGCAGGCAGCCCTGAGTGAGTTTGAGGAGTACGCCCGCGCGCTGCGTTGAGGACCGTCATGGACTGCGAGAAGGTCGAATCCGCAATCATGGATGAGCTTTACGGAGAGCTGGACGAGGTCTCCAGCGCCGCCATAAAGCGCCATATCGCGGGTTGTGCTCGTTGCGCGGCGCTACTCAGCGGCCTGCGCGCCACGCGCAGCGTCGCGGTCGTCCCTTTGGTGGCGCCGCCGGCGGACCTCGAACGTCGCGTTCTGCTCGCGGCAGGCGCCGATCTCGCCGTGGCGCCGCCCGCACACGATCATCTGGCCCGCGCAGTGTCGGCAGCCGGCAGCTGGGCCATGCGGCCCCAGACGGCCATGGCCGCGGTCTTCCTCGTGATGCTTGGCGCGAGCGTGCTTTTGCTTCGCGGACGCTCTTCGCGTGCCCCGGCTAGCGCTGAAATGATCGTCACCGAAAAAGGGACGCCGGCCCCTGCCCCGAGCCCCGGCTCGCAGGGGCAGACCGACATGGCGGGCGCGTCACCCACCGTCGTCGGCGCCGGCCGTGCCCTCGGCCAGAGGGCAAGCGGCGCTCTATCCGCGGGAGCGCCTGCCGATCTGGCATCGGGGGCGGCGCGAGAAAAAACCGCGGCCAAAGTGGCCTCATCATCCAAGCCCGAAGAAAGCCCGATGGCATTGAGGGCCGAGCCCGCGGCCAACCTCGGCGGTGCGCCAGCGCCGGCCGTCCCCGCCGCGGCCGCCCCGGCGGGCCGAAGCGCCGCCCGGGCCTCCAGAGACTCGGAGAGCCTCGATACGGCCGCACAAGCGCCATTGAGCCCAGGCCTCGTGGCGGCCCGTGCGCTGCGTGATTCGCAGGGGTGCCGAGCGGCGGTCGCACGCTTCGATGAAGTGGCGCAGCACGCCGCGGGGTCCGCGGCAGGCTGGGAGGCGCTTCTCGAATCGGCGCGCTGCTATCGTTCCCTCGGCGACGACGCCAACGCCCGCGCCCGACTTGCGACGCTCCTCGGCGTAGCCCAGTTCAAGGACCGCGCACGCGGCGAGCTCGATCTGCTCGACCAGGCGGCCGCGAGCCCAGCGCAGCCGTGACATCGATCTCCCCCGACGCCGCGCTCATCGTCTGGGTCGATGGCGACAAACGGACGACCTTCTCGGTTCGCGACCACGAGGTTGTCGAGGGCACCCGCTCGATACGAGCGCTCATCGTCGATTTGGCTCTGCGCGATCCCGCAGACGACGAGCTCTACGATGCGTGCGCAAGCCTTGGTCGCGCGATCGCGCGCCAAGGGGGCTCGCCTACGCTCGCGTCGGGGACGATCGATCACGCCTCCGAAGCGCTGGACGCGGTCGAGGCGGAGTGGCTCGCGGGGGCCCGAGCGGCGGTGTGCGAGGGTTTCTCCGCGACCCTCGTCGACATGGCGCGCACGGAAGGCCTGCAGGCCTGGGAATTCCCTCATTGCACGGTCCCTTTGAGCAGCGACGCGATCGCGATCGCCGCCGGGCATCCTGCCGACGAACGAGAAGTGCTCGATGCGTGGGCGGCCCGAGCTGCAAAGTCGGCCGCCCTTCTCGGGATACGTCGCGCCGTGGTGAGCGGCCCGAGAGCCCCGCGCCTTGCGATGACCGAGGCGCTCACCGTCGCGGGAATCCAAGTCGTCGGCCGACTTTGAGCCTGCCACCGCGGGCGGGCCCTCCCGCTCGGCGCGCTACGAAGGGTCGCGGACGTAGGCGATGGTTCGAACGACCTCGACGAGCCGCTCGCGCTCCTCGGGTTGCAGATTGACGAACCGGACGCCCATCCCAGGATTGGGGTTGTCGCCATTCGCGCGCACGGCGTTGATCCACGCGACCGCCCCCTCGAGCTTGAACGATTCGTATCCGGGAGGCTCGAAGGAGAGCACGAGCCGCGTGCCCACCGTGGCCGGATCGATCGTTTTCACGAAGATGCCCATGGCGCTGATGTTGGCGATAGAGGCGTAGAGAAACGTGTCGTCGCCGACGCAATCGACAGCCCATTCGACGTCGAAGCGGTCGTGACTACGCCTCTCGTCCGAGGCGGCCGACGGGCCTTTCGAGGTCTTGGTTGTGGTCGCCATCTCTGCCTCCACGCTCACTGCGGCGCGCGGCGCCCACTACTGGACGCGTAGCTCGCCACCGTTTATCCGGTTTTCGCCGTCACTCGGACCATTGAGAACCTTGAGGCGCGTATCGCCCACGAACAAGCCAAAGTAAATCCCATACGTGCCTGGCGTGAAGTTCGGCTCGAGCTTGAAGTCGCTATCGTCGACCAAAACGTCCCCCGGAAGCCAAAGCGACATGGCGTACTTGCCGCTGAGCGGCTTGTGGTCGCCGTTGTGCCTGCGGTGGTAGCCGTCGATGTGAACGAACGCTTCCCACTCGGTCGTGACCGGGGCAAGCACCTTGTAATACGTGCGCAGATGGTAATCGCGCCCGGCGCTCACGGCGTCCACCATCCGTCCGCGGTCGTCGACGATGTCGATCCCGAGAACCTCAATCTTGTCTTCCAGGTTCGCCTCGATGCGGCGCCAAGGGTGCGGCGGCGCCGACAGGACGAACTGCGAGAGCGGGTTCTCGTTCTTGTCGCTCGCCCCGAGAGACGACGCGGCGAGCAGTATTTGGCTCGACCTGGCGTCCACGATGGGCACGTTGGTACGCCCCTCGTCCGAACGCTGTCGCCAGAGCTGATTGAGCTTGGGAAGCTCCTCGGCCTTGAGCGCCAAACAGCGCCGCTGCGTGCCACCGGCCGTCAGCCAGTGATACGCGCTGGTCGGATCGCTGAAGCTCTGCGGTTGCCCTCCGGCATAGTACGCCGACGTCCGTCCCCCGACCCCGAGCAGCGCCAGCGGGGCGCCGGGGCACGCCCGGCGATAGCTCTCGAAGACGTCCTTCGGAGAGAGCTGATTGGCGAGAGCCGGATAGTACGAGAAACACAAGATGAACCCTGCGACGCCGCCACCCAAAACGAGGGCCGCCGCGCGATCCTTCAAGAGGTCGCCAAGCACACCGAACACGAGAAAGGTGACCAAGCCCGCTGAGACGGCGGCCGCGGCGGCCGTGACGGGGCGAACCCCCATCGAAGATTCGACCGCGAATGCGACCAGCGGAATTGCGGCCAGCATCAGCGGAGCGAGCACGAAAGGCGCGACCCACCAGCCCGGATCGGCGCGCTTCCAATCGCGATGGGCCACACCCAAGCGCGCGAAGAGCTCTTCGAACGGCTCGAACCCCCGCACCAGCGAGCGGCGCGAGAGGCTGCGCGACCCGCCGAAGGCCCAGAGCCAGAAATCACAAGCGAACAGCAGCCCGAAGATGAGCGCCATGGGAGAAAGGGCGATCACCCACCAGGCATTGAGCACCACGTCACGGATCGTGGCCGACATTTGAGGGAGCCACGACGCGTGCAACCGCAGACCCACGAAAAGCATGAGCCCCGCCATCGCGACTCCCGCCGTCACGACGGCGTACCCGAAGGCGAGCGCACCGCCAAAGGCCTCGCGCAAGCCGCGGAGGACGTTCGAATAGCTCGCAGGGTCGAAGGGGACGCGCTCGGGATCGCGCTCGATCCACGTGAGAAAGGCGCAGATCGCGAAGCTGCCGAGGACCGCCCACCACAACGTCAACGCGCTGTCCTTGAAGCCTTCCGGGAAGGTCGCTCCCGTCACGCCAAATGCCTGATAGGCCTTCTCGGGAAGCTCGTGAAAGTCGTGGTGCAAGACCGCCGCGAGCACGAGCACACCTACGGAGACGGCGACCGATGTCCGAGCGCCGCGCTCGAAGTCGCGAATGGCGACTGCACAGATGGCGGCGCACATCGCGGGCCCGGTGAAGATCGCTAAGTCGGTGCGATCCACCAGATACGCGTGAGCGACGAACGCCACACCCAAACCGACGAGCAGAGCGACGCGCGCCTGGCTTTCGCGTTCGGCTCGCGCGCTCGCCCGGGGATCGATCGACGGCGCGATGAGCACGCGCCCCAACGCAAACGGAAGAAACGCGCTCCAGGGCGCGAGAGCATGGCCGATCGCGGCCACGAAGTAGTCGAACGTGGCGTACTTGGAGGGCGAACGTGCGATGGCTCCGAGCCACAAGTCCACGTCTTTGCCCGACTGTGCCGCCGCTCGGGCCGCAATCACGGCGATGCCCGCTCCAGCAACGCACGCGACGGCGCCCACGATGTCGCCTACCCGATCGCGCTGCGCGTGCGCCGTCGCGACACGAGTCACGACCCAGGCCACCCCCACGCCGAGGAGCGGAACGGCGGCCCCGAGCAACGCGCCACGCGTCTCGACGCCCACGAAGAGCCCGATGGCCGCCATGATCAGCCACGGCGTACGTCGCGACCACGGAGTCGGCGTCAGCTCGGCGCTCGCTCCGCCTGCGGCACCCGGTGCCGGTTGCCGGTCGAATGCCGCGACGGCGAGACCGCCGAACGCCATGGCGAGCCCGGCCATCGCGCATACGTCTCCCATCATGGAGCGCGCCTGGACGAAGTAGAGCGGCATCGTCGACAGGACCACGGCCGAATAGACGCCCGCTCGGCGGTCGAACAGGCGCGCGACGAAGGCGTAGGTGGCGACGACGCCGAGCACGCCCCAAAGGGCGAGCGGCAATCGCCCCGCCCACTCTTGCAGCCCGAAAAGCTTGAATCCGAGAGCGATCGACGAAAACGGTAGCTGCGGGCGACCCAGGTCGTTCAAGTGGGGCAGCGAGTTGTCGGCCCCGGTCAGCGAAAGGCTGTCGGCGTGATAGAGATTGAGAGCGATGCGGCGCGACAAGTCCGCGACGTTGAGCTCGTAAGGATCCCACAGGCCACTCTTCGAGAGCGGCGGGAAGACCAGAAAGAGCAGCGTCGGTACCGCGATCGCCGCGAGCAGCGAGAGGTTGAAAGAGGCGCGCTCGGTCGGCGCGAGCTTGGCGCCGACCTCACCGCCGGCCGGCAGCGAGGACGCCGGAGCCTCCGCAGTCGCAGAGATTTCTTGGGGTTCGGCGTTCATGCGCGGATCGGGGCGGACACTACTGCCAGAATCCGGGGCGACGCAACCGCCGCATGCTAAGAGCCGCGCTCGCCCGAGATGCCGAAACGCAGCACCCCTGCCCTAGCCGTTACCCGCGCGGGCAGAGTGGCAATCGTGGGGCGGCCCAACGTCGGCAAGAGCACTCTCTTGAACGCGCTCGTCGGAGAGCCCATAGCGATCACGAGCCCGCATCCGCAAACGACGCGCGAGACCGTGCGCGGCGTCTTGACGGTAGGCGACGCGCAGTACGTTTGGCTGGATTCGCCCGGGTTTCATTCGCCGCGAACCGAGCTGGGCAAGGAGATGAACAAGGCCGCGCATCGCGCGATTCGCGACGCCGACGTCGCGGTCGTGCTCGTGGCGGCGCCCGCCGACGATGGGCGAAACCAACCTGGCGACGCGGACCGCGCCATCCTCGCAGACCTTCCCGCGATGCCTACCGTGCTCGCCATGACCAAGATCGACCGGCTCAAGGACAAGTCTCGCCTCCTAGCTTCTTTGCAATCGCTCTCGGAGAGCTTCAAGCTCGACGCGGTGGTGCCGATCAGCGCCAAAACGGGAGACGGCCTGACGGCTCTTCTGGCGGAAGTGCGAGCGCTTCTTCCCGAGCAACCCAACCTCTTCGAGCCGGACACGCTGTCCGATCAACCCACGCGCTTTTTCGTGGCCGAATACGTCCGCGAGCAGATTCTCAAACACGTGGCGCAAGAAGTGCCGCACGGGGTCGCCGTGGTCGTCGAACGATTCGACGAATCCGAGCAGGTCATCGTCATCGACGTGACGGTGCACGCCTCTCGCGAGGGGCACAAGAAGATCCTCGTGGGCGCGGACGGCAAAATGGTCAAACGCATCACGGCCGCCGCGCGCACGCGCATCGAGCGAATGCTCGAGCGCGAAGTGCGGCTGAACGTGCGGGTTCGCGCGACCCGGGGTTGGATGGACGACGTGAGCCGTCTCCGCGCCCTCGGCTACGGCGGGAGATCGCAAGTTTGACCAAGCACCGTTCTTCTACGCGAGCGCGACGGCCGGCCGCGGGAGCCGCAGAGGGGCTGCCCGTCGTGGCCATCGTGGGTCGACCCAACGTCGGCAAATCGACCCTGTTCAACCGCCTCGCGCGGCGCCGGAAGGCCATCGTCCACGACGAGCCCGGGGTCACGCGCGACCGTCACTACGCCGAGGCGACGGCGCTCGGCAAACGATACCTCCTCGTCGACACCGGCGGATACGACCCCGAGGACGAAGACCCGATGAAGGTCGGTATCGCGACCCACGTTCGCGCCGCCGTCGCCGAGTCCGATGCCATCGTCTTCGTCACCGACGCTCGCACGCCTCTCGGAGAAGCCGATCGAGCGACGGTCGAGCTCCTTCGCCGAAGCGGCAAGCCGGTGTTCTATGCCGCCAACAAGGCCGACTCCCCGGGGGTGGATGCCGAGGCGTTCGAGCTCTACCGGCTGGGCGTCGACCGAGTTTACGCGGTGAGCGCGCTGCACGGCCGCGGCGTGGGCGACCTCGAAGCCGCCGTCATCGGCGCGCTTTCCGACGCCGAGGTGACTCCGACCGATGCCGGCGACGAGGCCACGCGGGTCGCTCTGATTGGGCGCCCCAACGCGGGAAAGAGCAGCCTCCTCAACCGGATACTCGGCTCGGACCGAGCCCTCGTCGACTCGCGCCCGGGAACGACCCGCGATTCGATCGATGCCGTCGTCGAGCGCGGCGGACGGCGCTACATCCTCGTCGACACGGCGGGCATCCGGCGAAAGTCGAAGGTGGCCAAGGAGGGCAACGCCGTCGAATCGCTGAGCGTGCTCTCCACGATCCGCAGCATCGAGCGGGCGCAGATCGTCGTGACCGTGTGCGATGCCACGGAAGGCGCGGCCGAACAGGATGCCAAGATTCTCGGATTGGCCGAGGATCGCGGCCGCGCCGTCGTGATCGCTCTCAACAAGACCGACCTGACGCCCCGCGGCGATCTGACCAAGGCCGAAGAGGCCGCGCGCGAGAAGCTCGCGTTCGTGCCCTACGCCACGGTCGTTCGAACGAGCGCGAAGACCGGGCGCGGCCTCGGTGATCTCTTCGATGCGATCGACCAAGCCCACGCTTCGTTTCTCAAGCGGGTGACGACCGGCGAGCTCAATCGGTTCTTCAAGGAGGTTCTCGAGACCCGGCCACCTCCTACGATGGGCAACCGCGCGCCGCGTATCTACTACGTGACCCAGGCCGCGGTGGCCCCTCCGACGTTCGTGGCCATGACGAACGCGCCGGACTCGATCCACTTCTCCTACCGGCGCTTCGTCATCAACCAGCTCCGAAAGCAGTTCGGATTCGAAGGCGCGCCGGTCCGCGTCATCTACAAGGCCCGGCGGCGGCGCGAGCGCGGTCAACCGTCCGAGCCCCGATAGCAACCAGCCTAGACGCCGCCGACCGAGGGTGCGCCGCGCTAGACGCCGCCGACCATCAAGAGCTCCGCGATATTCGCCAGCGCACCGAGGTCGCGGACGTCGCTCGCGAGCTCGGGGAGGCGGATGACGGGGACCGAACGCCCGGCGAGCTCGCGCATGTGACCTTGGTCGAGGGCGGCGAGGCGCACGGCATCGGCGTGTGCCGCGACGAGGCGCTCTCCCCCGCCGGCTTCCAAGCGCAGTCCGCGGACCGCGGCAGCCTCCGCAGCTTGTTCCGGCGATGGGGGCGCATCGTCGAACGCGGGCCGTGAACGGACCCGGTTCACGACGAAGGCCCCGCGTGGCATGGAGGCCTGCTCGAGGCGATCGCTGAAAAAGAGCACTTCTCGAAGGCTCATGGGGGCCGGGCTGCTCACGAGCACGAACGACACTTCGGAGCTGCGAAGGGCCGCCTTCACCGTGCGCGCCCGCTCCTTGAACCCTCCGAACAGATCGTTGAGCTCGGCCAGAAACTGCGCCATCGCCTCGAGAAAGCCGCCCCCGGTGATCCGCCCGAGGCCTCGCATGACCAGCGAGGCCGATCGTGCGAGAAGGTTCAGACTGAGCTTGCCCGTCGACTGAAAGGCTTGGCGAAAAAAACGGATCGTCGACGAGTCGAGCGCCTCGATGAGCCGATCGGGTGCATCGAGAAAATCGAGCGCGTTCGTGGTCGGCGGAGTGTCGAGGACGATGAGGTCGAACCGCGCGTCCTTTTGCAGCTCCACCAGCTTCTCCATGGCCATGTACTCTTGAGTGCCGGCCAGCGAAGTCGACACGTACTTGTAGAGCTTGTTGTCGAGCAGGCGGCGGGCTTGTTCGGGAGACGACGAATACTTCTGCACGAGCGCGTCGAACGTGCGCTTGGTGTCGAGCATCATCGCGGTGAGAGACCCGGTCACCGGACGGCCGTCTCTGGCAAAGCGCGCCGGGTCTACGACTTGCTCTTCGGAGGACATCGCCTCCAAACCGAGCGCCTCGCCCAGCCGCCTGGCCGGGTCGATCGTCAGACAGAGCACGCGACGACCCCGCAGCGCCGCGGCCATGCTCAGAGCCGCCGCGACCGTCGTCTTGCCCACGCCGCCCGCGCCGACCGCCACCAGCACCCGCCGGGACATCACGAGCCGCTCGAGCGATTGCCGGTCTTCGCTCGCCACCGCGAGGCTCATCCGCCCTCTCGCGAGTCGTATTCGCCGTCGGCCAGGTTATCGAAGCGCGTGTACTGAGGTTCGAAGCGAACCTTGACTGAGTCCGTCGGGCCGTTGCGCTGCTTGGCGACGATGAGCTCGGCGATGTTTCGGTCCGACGTCTCCTTGTTGTAGTAGTCGTCTCGATAGATAAAGCAGATGTTGTCGGCGTCTTGCTCGATCGCGCCCGACTCGCGCAGATCCGAGAGCTGAGGGCGCTTGCTCTTCTCGCCCCGCGTCTCGACGGCGCGATTGAGCTGGCTCAAGGCAATGACCGGGAGGCTGAGCTCCTTGGCGAGCTGCTTGAGATTGCGCGAAATCTCGCTGATCTCCTGCTCTCGCGACTGGGCCCCCTCCCGCCCCTTCATCAGCTGGAGATAGTCCACGACGACCAGGCCGATTCTCTGGGTCTTGTCGCCCGTGGCCGGATCGGTCCGGTCGAACTCGGCCTGCAGTCGCCGCACCTTCGACCGAAGCTCGAGGATGGACAGCGCAGCGGAGTCGTCCACCCAAAGGTTCAGATTGGCCAAGTGAGACGCCGCCTGAGTGAGCTTGCTCCAGTCGCTCGGAGTGAGCATCCCGGTTCGAACGCGGCTGACATCCACACGGGCCTCGGAGCAGAGCATTCGGTTGACGATCTGTTCGCGTGGCATCTCGAGGGTGAAGACCACGACGCCGTAGCCCGGCTCCTCCCAACGCTCGTTCGGGTCGCGCGCCCCTTCGAGCTGCTGAGGGCTTGCCACGTTGACCGCCATGTTCAAGACCAGGCTCGTCTTGCCCATGCCGGGTCGCGCCGCCACGATCGTGAGCTCTCCGTCGTGCAGCCCACTGGTCATCCGGTCGTAGCGATCGAACCCCGTCGGAATGCCGATGATGCGGGCGCCGCGCTCGGTGGCCTTCGTGATGCGGCGAAACGTCTCTTGCATCACGTCGCGAAGCGGCTGCACGCTGCTCGTCTCGCGCGTTCGGGCGATGTCGTAGACCGCCTGTTCTGCGGAATCGATGAACTGCTGGGCCTCGCCGTAGCCCGCGTAACCTCGCGCCATCACGAGCTGGCACGCGAGCATCAGCTGCCGGATTCTCCACTTCTCGTGGATGGTGCGCCCATACGCTGCGACGTTCGCGACCGCGGGGGCCGCGTTGAGCACCTCGGTCAAGTAGGGCATGCCGCCGACCTGCGCGAGGCGGTCTCGATCGCGAAGCCAGGTGGCGACTTGCACGACGTCCACCGGCTTTCCGACCGAGCTAAGCTCCGTGCACGCCTCGTAGATGCGGCGGTGCGCCTCGGAGTAGAAGTGGTCGGGGCGCAGCAAGTCGCTGACCTTGTCGAAGGCCAGCGGGTCCACCATCACGGCAGACAGGACGGCGGCTTCGGCATCGAGGTCGTGCGGCGGCACCCGCCCTTCGGCCCCGATGGGCTCAGATTGCCCACCGACGACACGCAGCTTCTCCACAGGAAGACCTCCAAACGGCGAGCGCCCCAACCTCACTGTAAGGTCGGGGCGCCGCTCGAACCGGAAACCTCAGCGTAGACTTTTTATCACTTCGCGGCGACTTCAACCTTGAGTATCGCGGACACGTCCGACACGAGCTTGACGGGAACTTGATAGCTTCCGACGGCTTTGATGGCCTCGGCCAACTGAATCTTTTTGCGATCGACCGCGACCCCTTGCGCCTTCAGCGCGGCTTCGATGTCTTTGGTCGTGACCGAGCCGAAGAGCCGGCCGTCGTCGCCCGCCTTCTGAACGATCCGGATCGTGAGCGCGCTAAGCTTGTCGGCTGCGCCCTGGGCCTCTCTCTTGGCCTTCTCGGCTCTTACGATCGCCACGGCCCTCTCGTGCTCGATGCGGTGAACGGCGGCGGAAGTGGCCGCGACCGCGAGCTCTCGGGGCAGTAGGAAGTTTCGCGCGAAGCCGGGGCGGACGCGAACGAGCTCACCGCTCTTGCCGACCTTTTCGACGTCCTGCCGCAGGATGACCTGGATGTTGGCGGGCATGGCAAACCTTCAGTGCGTGACGGTGAAGGGAAGAAGAGCAATGTTGCGGGCTCGCTTCACGGCGAGCTGCACCTTGCGCTGGTGGCGCGCGCAGTTTCCGCTGATGCGCCTGGGGACGATCTTGCCGCGATCGCTGACGAAATACTTGAGCGCCTGCGGATCCTTGTAGTCGATGACCACCGTCTTGTCGGCGCAGTAGCGGCACACCCGCTTCTTGCCGCCTCGCCGGCGGCCCATGTCGGCGTTGAGATCCGGCCCACGCGCGATGTCTTTGTCGTCGTCCATCATGGCCATGGCTCAGGTCTCCTCCGGTTCTTCCTTGGCGACCGCTTCTTCGGCCCCTTCTTCGGGCTCGAAGTAGTCGGCTTCCTCGGGGCGATGGCGCGGCATGTCGGGCCCTGGGTCGATGAGACCCAGCTGCTTCTCGCGCGACTCCTCTTTCTCGTCCTCGGGCTGGAGCTCGAACTTTCCGAGCTTGGTCTCCTCGGGGTCGATCTGCAAAGTCGCCAGATCCACGTCGGCGGCCGTTTGCACGGTCATGAACTTAACGACGGCGTCTTGGAGCTTCAGGTTGCGCTCGACCTCGGCGACCAGACCCCCGCCTCCCGCAAACTTCATGTACACGTACACCCCTCGGCGCTGGTTTCCGATGGGGTACGCGAGCCGACGACGGCCCCACGTTTCCACCTTGACGAGCTTGCCTCGCTCTCGCTCGAGAGCGTCGGCGACGCGCGCCTGCACGCGCTCGGCCGCCTCGGAGTCGACGTCCGGCCGAAGGATGTAGATGGTTTCGTATTCCTTGTCGCGGCCGAGCTTGCGCTCCACCGGCGCCGCGGGTGTCGTCACGTCCATGGGTCTCCTGGGCTCGTCCCCGGGGAGGGGACGCGGGCCCGTGGGACGCGATGCCCACGAGCGAGGGTGGCGTAGGTAGCACGGACGAGCCACCCTGCCAAACGCTTACTTTGCACCCCGCCGCTTCAGACCCGCGTGTTCACGCGGTTCATCGCGGCCGCCGGGCCATGCTCGATGATGCTTCGCACGGCGGCGACCGCGCAGGCCACGACATCGGGGAGCTCCGCGCGTTCGACGGGGTCGAAGCTCGACAGCACCCAATCGGCCGCGTCTCGCTCACCCCGGCCGGGCGAGCCGATTCCGACTCGAACTCGAACGAACGCAGGGCTGCCGAGGCGCTCGATGATGCTCCGTACGCCGTTGTGGCCCGCGTGGCCCCCGCCGACCTTGATGCGAACATCCTTCCAAGCGAGATCGAGCTCGTCGTGGACCACGACGATGTCCTCGGGCGCGACCTTCAAGAAAGCCGCCGCGGGCTGAACGCTCTCGCCCGATAGGTTCATGTAACCCTGAGGCTTGAGCAGCGCGACCGGATGGCCCCCGAGCGAGCCCCGCGTAAAGACCCCCGAGAACTTTGCTCTGAACTCGGGCCACCCCTCGGCCTCCCGAAGCGCGTCGACCACGCGGAAGCCGACGTTGTGGCGATGGCCTTCGTACTCGCGTCCGGGGTTGCCGAGGCCAGCGATGAGAAGCACGGACGACTACTTCTTCTTGTCGTCTTTCTTTTCGTCCTTCTTCGCGTCGGCCGCGGCCGGCGCGGCAGCTCCAGGCGCCGCGGCTCCAGGCACGGCGGCGGCCACGGCGGCGGCGGCGGGCGCCACCTCCTCGACCTCTTTCTCGGGCGCCACGACGGCGATGAGCGTCTGGGTCGCGGCGAGCAGCACCGAGACGCCCTCGGGCAGGAGCAGATCCTGCGTCGCGATGTGCTCTCCGAGCTCGAGGTTGGTCACGTCGGCCGTCAGCTTGATCGGGATTTGGCGGGGCAGGCAACGCACCGGAACCAAGCGGTGCACGACGCGCAGAACGCCACCCTTGGCGACGCCCACAGGCTTGCCCGTCGGAAAGAGCGGGACCTCGACGTCCACGGGTCGGTCGAGCTTGACCTCGACGAAGTCGACGTGGAGAAGCTGACGGCTCACCGGGTGAAGGGCAAAGTCGCGAATCATCGCGACCAGCGACTTTTCGGGCAGCTTCAGCTCGATGACCGTGTTCTTTCCAAGCTCGCTGCGCAGGATGCCGGCCACTTCTTTGGGCTGCACGGCGATCGGCGTCGACGGCAAACCTTTGCCGTACGCGATGCAGGGCACCAGGCCCGTCGTCCGAAGGCGGCGGGCAGCGCCTTTGCCCGACGCGCTTCGCGCCTGAGCCTCGAGAGTGGTGACGTTCGCTTCGGTCATGGCAAGACTCCTATCACCCGTCCGCGTTGGCCTCGGGGGTTCGATGGCGGGCGCACACCTAGCAGAGTCCCCACCCGTGCGCCACGAGAAGAGGCTAGGCGAAGAGAGAGCTCACGCTGTCCGAGCTGTGGATGCGCTTTATGGCTTCGCCGAGCAACCGCGCGATCGAGACTTGTTTGATCTTCGGACAGTTTCTCGCCGCCTCGGACAGAGCAATGGTGTCGCTCACGACCAGCTCCGCCAGGGGAGACTCCACGATGCGTTGCACGGCCGGGCCCGACAGCACGCCGTGCGTCGCGCACGCCACGACGCTCTTCGCCCCTTTTTCGGCCAGGGCCGACGCCGCGCCGCAAAGAGTCCCCGCCGTGTCGATGAGGTCGTCGATGATGATGCAGTCTTTGCCCTTGACCTCGCCGATGAGATTCATCACCTCAGACACGTTGGCCCGCTCGCGTCTCTTGTCGATGATGGCGAGGCCGGCGTCGAGCCGCTTGGAATACGCCCGCGTGCGCTCGACTCCCCCCGCATCGGGTGAGACGAAAACCGCCGACGAATCGAACCGCTTCTTGAGGTAGTCCTCGAGAAAGACGGGGAGCGCGAAGAGGTGGTCGAAGGGAATGTTGAAAAATCCCTGGATCTGGCCCGCGTGAAGGTCCACGGAGACGACGCGATTCACGCTCGAGGTCTGAATGAGGTCGGCCACGAGCTTGGCCGTGATGGGCGTTCGCGGGGCAACCTTGCGGTCTTGCCGCGCGTATCCGTAATAGGGGATGACGGCGGTGATCGAGCCTGCAGAGGCCCGGCGCAAGGCGTCGGCCATGATGAGCAGCTCCATCACGTTGTCGTTGGTCGGGCAGCTCGTGGGCTGAATCACGAAGGCGTCGACGCCGCGAACGTTCTCGCCGATCTCGACGAAGCTCTCGCCGTCGCTGAAGCGCGTGACCTTGCACTTTCCGAGAGGGGCCTCCAGATATTGAGCGATATCCGAGGCGAGCTGCGGGTTGGCGTTACCCGAGAAGAGGCACACTTTCTTGAACAATTCGTGATACCTCCGCGCACGGGCAGACAGCCACCGACGCGGGCGCTCTCGTAGCTTTCCTGTTACGGACTGTCAACGGACGAACCCGCTCGCTGTGTGCGCGCGGGGCGCACCTCACTCCCCTTGGGCCATGGCTCGGCATTCCGCCTTCGGGCCCCGCCGCCCCTGGTCGACGCAAGCGCGGTAGCAGCGCTTGGCCTGCGTGAGATCCCCGCGAGCCTGGTAGGCCGCCCCGAGAACCAGCCATGCCTCGCCGTCGGTCGAATCGAGCGCCACCGATCGCTCGCCCGCGGCGATGGCGGCCCCCAAATCCCCGCGCTCGAGAGCAAAGCGAGAGGCTTCGCGTTCCTTGGCCCCTGCCGGGGCCGCCGGTGCCGCCCCCACCGAGGACGCTGTGGGCGCAGCAACCTCGACGGCTGATGGCGCGGGCGCGGGGTCGGCGGTCGCGGCCGAAGCCGCGGGGGGCGGGGCTGATGCGGGCAACGCGTGCGCGGCGACCGCGGCCACGTCGGAGGCAGGCGACGCCGGCGTGAGGGCGGCCACCTCCGGGACGTTTGACCCTGCGCGAGCCGGCGAGGCTGCCCGCGGACTGGAGAATCCCACGCTTGCGGAGGACTCGCCCGGCCCGGGGGCGAGCGACGTCTTCACGACCGCCGCCGCACAAAGCACGAGCGATGCCCCGACCGCACCCCCGACGTATTTCGCGAACCGGGCACGTCGCTTCCTCGCATCGGGGCTCATCAGAGCCCGATGCCGCTCGAGGCCTCGCAGGTCGTCGCTATCGTCGAACACGTCTAGCTCGTGGTCCAAGCCTCGCAGGCCAAACTCGGCAACCGGAGGAAAGCTTCCCTCGTCCGCGGCCGCACCTTCGGGCCAAGGTTCGGCCGAGCCCGCTGCTGGCTTCTTGGTACTGGCTGACACTGTAGGTGCCCTACTTTCTGCGCCCCAAAAGGATAAGTCGCCGGACCCCTCGAAAGTTGCTCACGTATATTCGCACAGCAATTCTACTGCCACGAGCCCGGAGTTGCGCCATGGCCATCGCACCAAGCGGGGGCTGGGCCAGCTTGTGCCAGCCGCGACGCTCGCGTCAGACCGCACCCCTGGCGCGAAGGCTCGAGCCTTCGTCGCGGACCGGGCCACGCGGGCCGCCGATCCCCCCGGTGTGGAGGCTCTTAGGTGGGCTGCTCTAGCGCTCGCGTCCCATGCGGAGGGCGAGACATCCCACGTTCAGCCCGAACTGTCCCAGGACCCGTCTTGTGTATCCCATGTTTGGCCGGATGTATCCCATAATCCGTCTGATGTATCCCATGTTCAGCTCGACGCTTCCCTAGATCCGCTCACTGTATCCCAAGATCAGCCAAGTGTATCCCACTCACAGCGCTCCACATCCCATGTACAGCCTGATGTATCTCGCTCTCGGCTTCGGACATCTCATTGTCCGTCTCATGTATCCCATCACTGGCTCGAATCGTCCCATCCTGAGCCGCGCGCATCCCACGGTCCCGCGAGGGATGTCCCCTTCCCCACTTGAACCTGGCAAGGTCCTCGAGCGTCAGGCCGAGCTCCGTGTTGAACTGTCGGAGCCTCGAGCTACACCCGTCGCTCTTCAGCCGCGACCCGGTCCGTCTTCTGAATGCCCGAGCCCTTCAATGAGTCGTATTTCCGGCGCTACTACGAAGGCGGCCGGTCACGTGTTTACGGCGCGCCGCAAATCGACCAGCTCGCCCGCGGGGTGACCGGTTTCGTGCGCTGGTTTGGAGGCGAGCTCTCGAGCGTTCTCGACGTCGGAGCGGGCACCGGGCTATGGGGCGCATGGTTCCGAAAGCACGTGCCGGCGGCGCGTTATCGATCGATCGACGTGAGCGAATACGCGTGCGTCAAGTACGGTCACGAGCTCCGCGACATCGCGTCGTGGCGCGCGAAGAAAAAGTTCGACCTCGTCATCTGCCAGGGGGTGCTCCCGTACCTCTCGGACGCCGCGTGCGCTCGGGCCATCGAGAACATGGCCGCCATGTGCCGCGGGTTTCTCTATCTCGAGGCCATCACGACCCGGGACCTTCGCGACGTGTGCGACCGGTCACGCACCGATGTGAGCGTGATTGGGCGCTCCGCGACCTTCTATCGCCGGGCCCTCGGGCGGCACTTCGAGCCGCTGGGCTGCGGCCTGCACCACGTTGTCGGAGGCGCGCGCGTGTTCTACGAGCTCGAGCGGGGGCGCCGGTAGAGAAGTCAGCCGAGCACGGCAAACTTGAGGTAGCGGCCCTCGGGGAATCCGGCGAGCGACGGGTGGTCGGGGCCTGCGCCACGAAGCTCCAGGACTCGCAAGGCTCGGCCCCCGAGCGCAGAGTCGTCGAGCGTTCCCAGGAAGGCGTCCACATCGACGTGGCTCGAGCAGGACGCGGGACAAAAGAGGCCTCCGGGCGAGAGCACCTCGACGCAAGCGCGGTGAAGCGCGCGGTAGGCGGATAGGGCCCGCGGCAGCGCCCGTTCGCTCGCGGCAAAGCTCGGCGGATCGCTCACGACGAGATCCCACCTTTCGCCGCGGCTGCGAGCCGTGTCGAGATACCCCTGCACGTCGGCCAGTGTGAACGAGTGCGCGCGCGGCTCGAGCCCGGCCATCCGAAAGTTGGTCTGCGCGGTCGCGTGGGCGCGCGGTGCGATATCGACGCTCGTGACGTGGGTGGCTCCGCCGAGCGCGGCGCTCACCGAAAAGCCGCCCGCATAGGAATAGAGATTGAGGACCCTTCGCCCGCTCGCGAGCTGCCCGACGCGGCGGCGGTTGTCTCTCTGGTCTAGAAATGCGCCAGTCTTTTGGCCTTCCGCGAGGTCGACGACGAAGGGCACGCCGTGCTCGGTGACGCGAATCGTCTCCGGGGCCGGCGGCCCACGCGCAGGCTCGAGGCGCGGCGCTTCGCCGCGGCTCCCGGTGCGAAGGGCGAGGCTCTTGAGGCCCAGAGATTGTGCGAGTGGCCACAGGACATCGAGCAGATCGGACACGCGCGCCGCCGCGGCTTCGCCGTCGGTACGGATGATCCCTACCGGGCCGTAGCGATCGACCACGAACCCCGGCATCCGATCGCCCTCCCCGTGCACGAGGCGGTAGGCGTCCGTGTCGGTGCCTTCGAGGACGATGCCGCGCAGGGAGAGGGCGCTCGCGGTTCTCTCGCGCCATAGCGACGCGTCGAGCGGCTCGCGCCCGCTCGTCCACATGCGAACGGCGATCGGAGAGCCCGGGTCCACCACACCCCGACCGAGGGCTGCTCCGTCCGGGGCGACGACTTGCACCTCTTCGCCGGCGAGCGCTCCGTCGAGCCCCTTGGCGATGGCTTCGCGCCAGACCCACGGGTGCCCCCGCACGAGCCGTTCTGCGGCGCCCTTGTGATGCAGGGCGATCTCCCGGACCGGACGCGACAAGAGACGACTTCTAGCGCCGCGCCGGGCAGTTGGCGACGTCGGCCCGCCGCCCGCATCTCAGGCGAGGATTCGCAGCGCCTGCGGTACGAGCTCGATCTCGATGGGCAGCTGTCCGAGGGGCTCGCCGTCCACGTCGAGCAGAAAAACGTCGCGAACCTCGGCGTTCTCGAGATCGATCGTGATTCGGTCGCAAGCAAAATGGACGACTCCCGGAGCCTTCAAGTGGTTGCCGGTGTAGATCCGCCGAGAGAACGCCGCGAAGGCGAGCTTGTTCGGGGCGTCCATGGCCACGACCTCGAAGCGACCGTCGTCCGGTTGGGCCATGGGAGCCACGTGCATGCCGCTTCCGAAGAAGCCGCCGTTGCACACGGCGATCATGTACGCGGAGAGCGTGCGCTCGGAGGCCTGCCCCCGAAGGCTCGCGCGGCATCGGAGCCGTCCGCGCCGACACGCTGCAAGCGCCCCCAGGCTCGCGAGAAAGTAGGCGGGGCCGCTGCCTAGCGCGCGGGTCGTGTGTGCGACGCGCCTGTCGACCAGCCCGCCGAGTCCCGCCGAAACGATGTTGAGAAACCAGCCACTCTGGGGCGTTCCGTCGAGGGCGCGATAGCGAATACGCCCGGCGTCGACCCTGCGCTCACGTCCTCGGGCGATGACTTCGAGATACGCGTCGAGCCGATGCTCGAGGCCAAGCGTGCGGCGAAAGTCGCCCCCTGTCCCCTGCCCCACGTATCCGACCGCGGACGTGCCGCCCGAGTCGAGGACCCCGCTGGCGACTTCGTGAAGGGTGCCGTCGCCGCCTACCGCCACGATCGGCGACTGCCCCGTTTGTGCCGCCTGACGCGCGATCGCGACCCCATGGCCGGGCCCCGAAGTGAACGCGACCTCCATCGGTCCCAGCCGGCGATCGATCACTTTGCGAACGCCGCCGAACGTGCGTCCTGCCCGACCCCCGCCCGCGTTGGGGTTCACGATGACAAGACCGCCCATGGTCAGGACGCGCTGAATGAGGCTGCGGCTTCGGCCTGGGGCCAGACGACGCCGCGCGCGCGCAGATCCTGCACCGTGTCGTAGAGCGTGACGTTGGGATCGCGAGCGCGAAAGCCGAGCGCCGACTCGGCCTTGCTCGAGTCGAGATACCAAAAGCACGACGCCATCTCGAAGGTAGCCGGGTCGATGGGCGCTACGCCCATTTGCGGCGCCAGACGGTTCATCAAGGAGGCCCCCAGCCGGACGAGCGCGCGCGAACGAGGGAGCGCAATACGGGGCGGCTTTACGCCCGAGGCTCGCGCGAGCCGCTGGACGAACGCTTCCATCGTCAGATTGCATGCGCCCACGAGATAGCGCTCGCCTCCGCGACCATGCTCCATGGCAAGACACATCGCCTCGGCCGCATCGCGGGCGTCGACGAATGACAAGCCTCCCGCCGGAACGGCGAGCAGATCGCCCTCCAAAAACTGCCTCACGTCGCCTGTCGAAGAGCCCCGGACGTCGCCCGGCCCGAGCAGCAAGCTCGGATTGACGCAAACGACGTCGAAGCCGTCGCGACTGCGCGAAAGCGCCGCTTGTTCGGCAAAGAGCTTCGCCCGATAGTACGGCCAGCGTCCGATGATGCCGAGCGGAGCCGAGTCGTTCTCGGTCGCGACATGGTTCGGGTCGTCGCTGACGGCGACGGTGCCGCTCGTCGAAGCGATGACCACGCGAAGCAAGCCTGCCGCCGCGCAGGCATCGAGCACGACCCGCGTCCCCTCGACGTGCACCCTGTACATTTCTTCGGCGTCCGAGGGAAGGCGCGAGACCCGGCCGGCGCAGTGGAAAGCGCCGTCGCACCCGGCCGCAGCGCTTCGGACGCTCGCCGGGTCGAGCACGTCGCCCCCCGTGCTTCGTGCGAAACGAATGACGTCGTGGCCTCGACCCGCGAGAGCCTCCACGAGGTGCGACCCGAGAAACCCGGTGGCGCCCGTGACCAGATACTTCACGACGCCTGGTCCAGCTGAAACACCTTTTGAAAGGTCATGAGAAGCGCGACGTCGTTCGACTTGACGACGCCCGACAAGAAGTCCGCCGGGCTGGGCACGTAGGACTCGCGGACGATTTTCGCGAAGATTTCGGGGCTCGTCTTGAGCACGCAATCGGCCTGGCCGCCGTCGGGCTTTCCCGGTCGGACGTCACATGCTTGGGCATCGACACGCACGGTCCACTTGGCCAGATCGCCACTGCCGAGCGTCACGTAGTAGCTGACGGGTTTCTCGACCTCGCCGGCGCGAAACTTCGCCTCGAGCTCTGCAAAGAGCTTCACGATCGGGTGCTCGCGCTCGGCGCGAGGTGAGTTCGGATCGGCGTTCTCGAGGTCGAACACCTGGCCTCGAGCGAGGGCCTCGACGGCGTCTTGTGCGATGCGAGCGACGCTCCGAGCGGCTTTCGCGGCGTTCATCCCGCGCGTGAGCCGAGCCAGGTCGCTCGCGCACAGAGGCGGCCCGATGCGAGCCACGATCTCTCGGCGAGTCGGGATCGCGGCGCCCTTGCCCATGGCCGCGTGCGTCCCGGCGAGGTGTATCGGCAAGATGTCGACCCCGTGCGAGAGGGCCAGCTGCCCGACGAGCGGCTTGAACTCTTGGATCTCTCCGGACGCGCTCCGCGTGCCCTCCGGGAAAAGAAGAACGGTTTTGCCTTGCTCGATGACCTCGCTGGCTTGGCGCAAGGACTGCCGGAGCGAGGCCTTTCGATCGATGGGCTTTAGGTTGGTGAGATTCTCGAAGAAGGCGCGCTTGAGCCCACCCTCGAAGAAGTAGTCCTGCGCGGCGAGCGACACGATGTTCTCGCCGTACGAACCGAGGGCGTACCTCACGAGGCCCATGTCGAGGTGGCTCGCGTGGTTGGCCACCACGATCACGCTTCGATTGTGCGGGATGTGAGCGCGTCCGAAGACGCGCGGTTTCATGACCCCGCCGTAGAAGAAATCCTGCATCCGGCCGATGATCGCCCGCCCCGCCTCTTGCGCTGGGGAAGGCAAGGTCACCCTTGGGCGATCCTCGGGTGGCCTCCTGCCCTCTCGGAGCGCAGGGGCTTCGGAACGGGCCGCCAGCATCCGCTCTATTTCGGCGACCGACTGGCACGACCGAAGTCGTTCGGGATCGATGGCGCCGAAGCGCTGCTCGAGCGCTTCGTGCAGCTCGCTCACCATGAGCGAGTCGAAACCGAGCTCGCCCGAGAGCGCCGCTTCTGGAGAGACCTCGGAGCTCGACATTCCTCGGAGGGCCGCGACCATGGCGACGATCACGCTGGGCCCCTCGCCGCCGCGCTCGTTCGGCGCGTTGGCCACGAGGCTCGCGACGAGCGTGCGCACCTCGTCGCGTTTCACCTTTCGGGTCGCGGTGCGAGGCAGCGGCGCGTCTTGAACGTGAACGATCGCGGGACGCTGCGACAGGGGAAGATCCTCGAGCGCGGCACGAAGCGAGCGACGCGCGCGCTCGATCCGAGTGGCCGCATCCACGGCCTCGTCCTTTTCGGCGACCGCGAGGCAAGCGAGGCGTTCGCCTCCGCTCAGCTGCACGCCGACGACAGCCCACTCGGCCACATGAGCGACCGCGCCGACCCTTCGCTCCACATCGTCGGGGTAAACGTTCTCGCCGGTCGGCGACACGACGACGTCCTTGAGACGCCCGACGATCTCGAGGTGACCCTTCTTGTTCATGCGACCGAGATCGCCGGTATGAAGCCAGCCGCTTTCGTCGAGGGCGCCCCGCGTTTCGGCCTCGTCGGTGTAGCCAAGCATGACGTTCGGGCCGCGAGCCACGATCTCCCCGACGCCGCGGGCGTCCGGCTGGTCGATCTTGACCTCGACCCCAGCGACCGCCTTGCCGACTCCCGGCTCGACGCGCCGGCTCGGACGCGCCACCGTGAGCACAGGCGCGGCCTCGGTCAGCCCGTAACCCTGCGTGAGGGCGAGCCCGAGCCCCGCGAAGCGTTCTTGGGTTTCGCGTGGAAGTGCCGCGCCGCCGGAAACGAGCCACCTTACGTTGCCCCCGAGCTGACGATGCACCGAGCCGAAGAGCAGGCGCCCGAGGTCGACCCCGAGGTGATCGCTCAACCAGCGATTGACCTCGAGCGCGGCGTCGAATGCGGCGCGCGCGACGGGGCCGCGGCTGTCGGCGGTCTCGAGAATGCGCCGCTCGAGGAGCTGCCAAAGCGCCGGCACACCCACCATTGCCTTGGCGTGCGAGGCCTGCAGCGCTTCGGCGATGCGGTCGCCGCGGATCTCGCTCACGTAGACGACCCGCGCACCCCGAGAGAGCGGGAGCAGCAGGCCGCAGGTGAATTCGAACGTGTGGTGGAGCGGAAGGACGCTCAGCACGGCGTCCCCGCTCGAGAGGGGAAATACAGGGGCAAGGGCCGCGATGAGCGAAGTGAAGTTCGCGTGCGTCAGCATGACGCCTTTGGGGCGACCCGTCGTCCCGCTGGTGAACAGAATGCTCGCGAGGTCGTGAGGCGCCACCGCCACCGTGGGCGCATCGAGGCCGCGCTCGGGCTGGACGACGCGATGAAGGTCGAGCTGCCCGAGCCGGCCGCCGTCGAGCCGCGCCGAGACGGCATGGCGCTCGGTCACCGATTCGTTCCAGATAGCGACGCGTGCGCCGCTCTCGGAGAGGATGTTGATCCAGCCGTCCGCGTCGAGCAGGGGGTCGACGGGCACCGCCGTCGCCCCGGCTCGAACGATGCCGAAGAAGGCGATGGCCCAATCGGGATGGTTGCGTGCGCTGATTGCGACGCGATCTCCGTGCGCGACGCCGACCGCGGCGAGGCGCGCCGCCACCGCGTCGGCCCCCAACTTGACGTCGGCAAACGTCGTCCGCGTGAGCCCCTCGGCCGTCGACATCTGCAAGGCGAGCGCAAGGTCGTGGCGCTCCGCCATCTCGTCGAGGAGCGACACGAGGGTCGCGTGCGCAGCCAGAGGCGGGCGCTCCTTTTTCAGCCGACGGTCGATGGCCGGGACGATGCGCTGCTCCATCGCCGGCATATGGACGTTCATCATCCAGTCGGCCCAGTCGATCGACTCCGGCGCCCAAACGAGCTTGTCCTTGTCGGCGTCCGAAAGGCGCGCATAGGCACGCCGGGTGTTCGAGCAGTCGAACGGGCCATTTTTCTTGGCACTGAACGGCTCGAACAGTCGCTGGACTTCGGCCACCTTCGATTCGCGTTTGGACAAGTCGTCGAGCGCGTCGGCCGCGGGGCCAAGGACGCGTCCGGTCTTGCGCAGAAACGAGGCGACCTCGCGCGCTCCCGTCGCGATGGCGGGAGGGCCGACGGCGTCGAAGCGCTCTCGGGTTACAAAGGAAGGTTCCAGACGCGCCCACAGATTCGACAAGAGCGCGTTCTGTCTTTGGTGGTACTTGCGCTTGTAGAGGCCGACGAGCTCGCCGAAACGTTGAGCGGTGCAGGGGTTCACATCGCTCGCGCCAAGCTGGTAGACGGGCGCCGCCGTCCCCTCGATGAGCTCCGCCAACGCAAGAATCATCCCGGCCACGACGTAGTCGGTCGGGATGAGATCGAGCGGGACGTGCCCCGCCAGAATCTGCAGCTCGCCCTTCATCATGAGGTAGATGAGGGGCGCGCTCGTGTTGTTCCCCTCGTTGAAGCTCGGGGTCGGAAACTCGATGCAGGATTCGCAGCAGGCCGGCCTCGCGATCGCGAACGGCAAGCCGCTTCGGGCGATGACCTGCTCTCCGATGGCCTTGGTGTAGAGATAGATATTGGGCCATCCCCAGTGGGACGCGCGATCGAGCCCCGCAGCCACCAGCCGCTCGCGCACGAACCTGCGCTTGACGCGCGCAAGCTCGGCGCTCAGGGGCTCTCCGCTCGCGGGCTCGCCGCGCTCGGCGAGATTCTTGCGGGCACGCTCGGCAAACTCACTCTGCCGAAAAGCGTCCGCGCAGCGATGCCGAGCTTCACTGACGAGGTCGAGGCACTCGGTGATCTCGCTGTCGGGATCCCACAGATCGGCGCCGAGCTCGTCGCTTCGCGGAAAGGGTCTGACGCGCGGGTCCTCCTCGAAGATGGGGCCCTGACGCGTCCCCGCCACGTAACACGTGCTCGTGTGCAGGATGGGCACCTGCCCCAGAGCGCGGGCCAGGTCGACGAGGTTTTGAGCGCCGAACGCGTTGGCGTCGAGGGCTTCGTCGAGCGGGGGGTTGAAATCGACGACGCCCGCCACGTTCACGACCACATCGATCGTTTCGCGAAGCTGGGCCAGAAGCGTCGGGTCGAGCCCGCAAAGGGGCCGACCCATGTCGCCATCGATCGGCACGACGCGATCGCGGAGAAAGGCTTCGTACCGATCGCCGTGAGCGCGCTTCAGAGACTGCAGCGACTCACTGGTGGCAACCTCGTTCCAAAAACGGCTCTCGGGCGTCTCGCCGCCCTTGGGCCGGACCACCACATAGAGACGGCCGACGTTCGGATATCGCTCGACCAACATCGCCCAGAACAGTTTTCCGAGAAACCCAGTTCCGCCGAGAACGACGATGCGCGCGCCGTCGAAGACGTTGGCGACGTCGAGAGGTCGTTGCGACATCGGCCGCAGCCCTACACAGTCACGTCCGCCATGACGATCGGCGGCACGTGCAGCATCGTGACTTCCGGATCGCGCGTGTTTCCTTGCGCCATCGCCAACGCTTCGGTGACGTTTTGCGCCGTCTCCCAACCGAGCAGCTTCGGGATGTAGTCGTTGTCCGCCCCGACCACGATCGTCCGAACCTGGTGCTGCCGGGCGGCTTCGCCCCAGTACCACATGAAGAAGGGATGCGCGGGATGGTACGCGTGGCCCCGTCTGTACATCTCGATGTACGCCGGGTTGGTCGCGAATTTCTCCTCGAAATTGCGGTGCATCACCATGGCGTCGCGCGTCTGGGGGAGCACGTCGTGAACGAACTCGATGTAGGGCGCGTGCTGCTCCTTGTCGAACGAGTCGGTGCACGGGTGTAAGACGATCATCGCGCCACCTTTGCGAAGGATCGGCGCTCCCCGGTACATGTTGAAGAGGTAGCCGTGGGCCATGACTTGGACCAAAAGCGGGTTCAAGAAGGCGTTCACGTTGTAAGGGCTGATGTAGGGCACGCCGCACACGAGGATGTCGGCCTGGCCACGCAGCGGCACCATGTACTGCGCGTTGCAGCGCTCGAGCGTCCGGGCGTGCACCGCTTCGCACTCGCCCGCAAACACTCCCGTGACCCCGTAGGGCGAAGGAACGCGCTGGAAAATCGCCTGGCGCGCGGACTGCGGGAGCTTGGTCAGCGTGTAGGCGAGGGCCTTGAAAGCCGTCCGCTCGTTGCCCGTCCAGTCGTCCTCGTTCTTGTGCAAGAAACCGAGCGACGTGTCGAACATCCGGTTGTTGATCGTGGTCTCGATGTGAAAGACGTTGAGCGCGCTCTCGACCAGTCGGCCCATTCGATCGACGCTGGTCGCGAGCGCGCTGGCGCCCGGGTCCATGTACGACCAACAATCGCGCATCACGCGGGGATTGTGATGCGCGCGCAGGCTTCGATAGCCGCACAGGCCCACCCCCACGGACTTGTGACCGCCGTCCATCGGCACGAGGTTCAAGTTGACGTAAACAAGCAAGTCCGACTCGACCGCTTTGCGATTCAGCTCGACGACCTCGCCCTCGTCGGTGGCTCCCACGAGCTTCATTCCGTTCGGGTCTTCGGCGTCATGGTTATAAAGCTTCTTCGGCCAGTAGCCTTTGAAGATTCGGTCGCCGACGACATGACGCACTTCGGCGGCCGTCATGCGTCGATGCAGAGAAGTCGCGATGATGATCTCGATGTCTTCGACCCCATGATCGGCGAGAAGCTGCAGCACGACGGTGAGCACCCGCTCGCGCACGTCGGGCCGGCGCATCGGCGGCAGCGGCAACGAGATGTCGTCGATCGCGATGACGACCTTCATGCCCGGTCGCAGCTTGGCGTGGAGCGGATCGCTCCCGAACGGATGGTTGAGCGCATAGCGAATGGCGGCATCGACGTCCCGCAACGGCTCGATGGGCGGCCGCGGGTAGAGCACGCGGGTGCCCGCCGGAAGGTCGACTTCGACCAGGCGATCGCCGCTGAAGGCCGAGCGGGGCGGGCTGTCCTTGTCGAGAGTGACGACCAGGGGGTGCTCGCTACGCGGACGCGAGCGCCGGACGACGCCGCCGGCCGCGGCATCGGGGACGCGCACGGAGGGCGTCAGCCGCTCGGAGGAGTCGGGCGCGGGCGGCTCAGGAGAAATGGACGTGGGCGTCGTCACGGTATGCGCTCCCAAAGATCGGCGAGAGCCGGCCGTTTACCAAGATGAACGACCGGCCACGAATAGGTTCGCGCCAACTTGGCGAGCCGAAAGTCCGGATTGATGGCGCAGGGACGCCCGACGACCGACAACATCGGCACGTCCGAATAGCTGTCCGAGTACCCGAAGCAGTCGGTCAGATCGTGACCGTGATCCTTCGCCCATTCGCGCACGAGCTTCGCCTTTTCCGGACCGGCCACGATAGGGCGCACTAGCCTACCGGTCGCGTAGCCATTTTTGAACTCGAGTCGATTGGCGATGACCGCGGTGGCCCCCAGATACGCGGCGAGCCGGTCCATTAGAAAGTCGAGGGCGCCCGAAACGATGACGACATCGTGCCCCTCCGCCGACGATCGCTGAACGAGATCGCGCGCTCCAGGGTAGAGGGCACGCTTGATGACACGATCGAACACTTCGTCGGCCAGAAGCAAAAGACGATCGCGCGACATGCCCTCGTAGCTTGCAAAGAGCAGCTCGTTGAAGCGCCGCCGATCGATCGCCTCGGCCAACGCCATCCGGGGCCCACGAACCACGGCCCGCGCGACCGCGCCCAGGCTCCGCAGCGGATTGGGCTGGTTGAAAAGATAAAAGACGGTCGGATGAACAAGGTTCGTTCTTACGAGCGTGCCGTCGACGTCAAAAAAGCTTGCGGGCACGTCCGTGGCTATCTCCGGACTGACGCCACTGTCAACGGTTCTCGCTGCAAAGCCAACAAAGAGCTGCGGCGGCAGTGGTGAGAACCTGACACAGGCGTCAGTGGCGAGAGTCCTTGCCGGCGGATAAGAGCACGGCGTGCAGTCGGTTACCGCCCGAGCGCACCGCCCGCTCGAGCCGCGCCTGACACGGCTCGAGCGCGCCCACATTCGCCTGGTCCGAGCGACGCTGCGGCCAGGGCGCTTGGACCAAGTGATCCGACTACTTCAGCGAACGGTCGGACAGTGGTGGATTCGCAGGGCAATTTCCAGTCTGACGACCGTGCACGGACTCGAGCGCATTCCGCCCTGGGATCCCGCCGGAAGCTTGATCCTCGTCGCCAATCACCGCTCGTTCTTCGATCTTTACGCGACGACCGCCGAGCTCGTCGCGCACGGCCTACCGCAAAGAATCCTCTTTCCCGTCCGGTCGACGTTTTTCTACGACCATCCCCTCGGGCCTCTCGTCAACGGCGCGATGAGCTTTTTTGCGATGTATCCGCCGATTTTTCGCGAGCGGCAGCGTGCGGCCCTCAACCTGGCGAGCCTGGATGAGGTCGCGGGGCTGCTCCGCCAAGGCGGGTTTTTCGTCGGCCTACACCCCGAGGGCACCCGAAAGAAGGACAGCGACCCGTATTCGTTTTTGCCGCCACAGAGCGGAGTTGGACGCTTGGTTCACCAAGCCCGCGTTCCCGTCGTGCCCGTCTTCGTCAACGGTCTGGGCAACGATCTGCCAAGGCAAGTCTTGGCCGGCCTTTCGGGTCGCGGTGACCAGGTTCACATCGTGTTTGGGGCGCCTATCGACTTCGGGCCGCTCCTCGACGAGCGGCCGAGCCCGAAGACCTACAAGGCCGTCGCGGCCGAGTGCCTGAGGGCCATTGAGGCCCTTGGACGTGAAGAAAGGGTGGCCCGAGGGCCCGCGCCTCGCGTCGCACGTTGACGGCGCCGCCCGGCTTGGTCAAACGTACTTCTCGTGAAGCCGTATATCGACCTGGTCCGCGCGGTGCTCGAGACGGGCACGAGAAAGCCCAATCGCACGGGCGTCGACACCATCTCCACGTTCAACGAAAACTACGAGATCGACTTGCGCCAGGGCTTCCCGCTCCTGACGACCAAAGAGATCTCTTGGAAGAACATCGTCGTCGAAAACCTTTGGTTTCTGAGCGGCGAGACGCATCTCGGCCTTCTCAAGAAGCATGGGTGCAAGTTTTGGGATCCGTGGGCCGACGAGAGCGGAAACGTGCCGAGCGCGTACGGCAACTTTTGGCGTCACTTTCCGGTTCACGACGCCGAGGGGCGCGCGGCGTATAACGATCAGATTCGTTGGGTCGCCGAAGAGCTCAAGCGAAATCCGATGAGCCGCCGCCTCGTCGTCACGGCCTGGGCACCCGGAAACGCGCAGAAGAGCAAGCTCCCGCCGTGCCACCTGCTTTTCTTGTTCAACGTCCAGATGAGCGAGGGGGGCGAGCCGCGGCTCTGCCTACACTTGACCCAGCGCAGCGCCGACGTCGCGCTCGGCGTTCCCTACAACATCGCCGGCTACGCTCTGCTCCTCGAGCTTTTCTCCAGATTCACCGGCATTCCTGCGGGGCTCTTCGCGCACACGCTCGTCGACGCCCACATCTACACGGCCAAGGCGGACGGCACGATGGCCGAGTACGACCACGTTCCCGGATTGAAGCGTCAGCTCGCGCGTGAGCCTCGTGCGCTGCCCAAGCTCACCATCGACTCGTCCATTCGGTCGATCGACGACTTGCGCCCGCTTCTCGAGGCGGACACCGAGACGGTGATGAAGCACTTCGTGCTCACGGGCTACGATCCTCACCCCCCCATCGCGTTCAAAGTCGCGGTGTGAGCCATGCGGGCGATGATCTATGCGGTCTCCCCCGAGGGGGTCATCGGCGCAAACGGGAGCATCCCATGGCACCACCCGGGCGACTTTCGCCGCTTCAAGCGCCTGACGCTCGGGTCGACCGTCATCATGGGGCGCAAGACGTACCAATCGATGGGCAAGCCGCTTGTCGGCCGACGCAACATCGTCGTGACGAGTCAGATGCTGGACGCGCCCGGCGTCGAGCGCGTGTCGAGCCTCGAAGAGGCGTTGGCGCGAGCCGGCGATGGCGACGCGTGGTTCATCGGGGGAGCCGGGATCTACGCCGAGGCCATGGCTCATACCGACGTAATCGACGTGACTTATGTGCCGGACAACGTGCCGGGCGAAGACGTGGTGCGAGCCCCCACCATCGACCTCGCGGTCTTCGAGCCGGGACCTCTGCTCGATCACGAGGACGAGCACGGGCTCACGAGACGAGTGTACACGCGCCGCGCGCGAGCCTAGGCGCCGCAGCTCGACCCAAGAACGGTCAGCGTCTGACGAGTGACCGCGCCGGCACGAGCGAAGATGCCGTCTGCGCAGCGACTTCACTGGTGCTGCGAGCCTGAGCCGTCAGCAACCGATCGCGCAAGAGCGCATCGGCAGCGGCCGGATCGCCCGGACGCATGACCGTTCGAACGAACACCTCGGCCGCCTTGTACGAGCTTCGAACGAGAGGCCCCGCCGCCACGTACGCGAAGCCCATCGCTCGGCCCTGCTCGGCGAGCGCGTCGAAACCGGCGGGCGGAACGTAGCGATCGACTGGAGCGTGCCTCGGCGTCGGTCTCAAATACTGTCCTAGCGTGAGGATATCGACCCCGGCCGCTCGCAGATCACGCATGGTCTCGAGAGCTTCGTCGTCCGTCTCGCCGATGCCGAGCATGATCGAGCTTTTGGTGATGCCTTCCGATAGCCGGCCTTTGGCGCGTGCGAGCACCGCCAAAGACTGCTCGTAGCTGCAGCGCGCGTCGCGAATGCTCCTCTGGAGGCGGCGAACGACTTCGATGTTGTGCGCCCACACGTCCGGGCGCGCGTCGACCGTGACGTCGACGGCCTCCAAGTGGCCGCCGAAGTCGCCGACGAGCGTTTCGACGAGCATGTCGGGGCGCATCTCCTTCAACCGACGCACGGTCTTGGCCACGTGGGCGGCCCCGCCGTCGAGAAGGTCGTCGCGGTCGACCATCGTCATGACGACGTACTGAAGGGGCATGCGTGAGAGAGCGCGCGCGACGTGCTCGGGCTCGCGCACATCGACCGCGCCGCGCGGATGCCCGGTGCTCACGGCACAGAACCGGCAGCCTCGGGTGCAGGTGTCCCCGAGCAACATGATGGTGGCCGTGCCCTCGCTCCAGCACTCGCCCATGTTGGGGCAGTGCGCCTCCTCGCAGACCGTGTGAAGGTCGAGGCTGCGAAACGTGTCGGCCAGCTCGGCGTAGCGGGGGCCTCCCGGCGCACGAACTTTGAGCCACGTGGGCTTGGGCTCGAAACGCGATCGGACGCCGCTGTCGGGGTCAGCCATCGATAGCGCTCTTTCTTAGCATGCGAGCGCCAGCAGAGAGCGCTCCGACGGCGGCGACACTTCGCCGCGCTCCGTGAACAGAGCCGCAATCAAGCGCGCCGGGGTCACGTCGAACGCTGGGTTTTCCGCGTGTACTTCTGCGGGGGCCACTCGAGTGCCCCCGAAGCTCAAGACTTCCCCCTCGCTCCGATGCTCGATCGGGATCGCGTCACCGTTTGGACACGCGAGATCGACCGTGCTCCAAGGGGCCGCGACGTAGAAGGGAACCCCGTGGGCCTGCGCAAGGCATGCCACCCCGTAGGTACCGATCTTGTTCGCGACGTCGCCCGAGCGCGCGACCCGGTCGGCGCCGACCACGATTAAGTCAATCCGGCGACGACCGAGCAGTTGGCCCACCATCGAGTCGGTGATGACCGTCACGTCGAAGGCATCTCTCGACAGCTCCCACGCGGTGAGTCGCGCTCCTTGGAGCACGGGGCGAGTTTCGCAGGCGACCACGCGCACCCTTTTGCCTCCCTCCCGGGCCGCACGCACGACTCCGAGAGCGGTTCCGTATCCACCCGTCGCGAGAGCCCCCGCGTTGCAGTGAGTGAGAATCGTCGCTCCGTCGGGAACCCGCTCGCTGCCGATGCGCCCGATAGCTCGGCACGAGGCGACGTCCTCGCGATGGATCGAACGGGCCTCGAACGCCAGCCGCAACACCCGATCGACCGACGCTTGCGAAGCGACCGCGCGCGCGGCGACGGCCATGCGGCCGAGCGCCCACGCGAGGTTGACGGCTGTCGGCCGCGTGTCCTGCAGCCGTTCGCGCGCCTTGTCCATCCCCCTCACGAAGGCCTCCGCGGGGCCGCGCTCAACCCCTGCCGCGAGGACCATGCCGTACGCCGCCGCGATGCCGATGGCAGGAGCGCCGCGCACGACCAGCTGCTCGATCGCCCGTGCGACCTCGGTCAGGCTCGAGAGCATCTCGTAGCGCTCGACAGAAGGAAGCGCGCGCTGGTCGAGCATGACGACTCGGTGGTCGTCGGGCATCAGCTCGACGGCTGAATAGGCCGCACCGCTCAGCGGTTCTGGGTGCGGAAGGCTCACGTCCCGTCCGGCGCGCCTAGGCGAAACCGCGAGAGGTCACTTCGGTGACCTCGTCGTCACGTCTCGGAGCCGCCCTGGACAGGATCTCGTCGGCACGAGCCGCCAAGCGCTCGGCTTCCGAGAGCAGGGCCGGGTCTGCACCCGATTGGGGAGTGCGACGCAGCAGCTCGGCGTAAGCCCGGCAGCTGCTCGCCAGCTCGACGTCGTTGCCGACTTGCTCGAAGATCGCGATCGAACGCTTGAGATGGTCCGCGGCTTCGCGTCTCTGCGCGTCGGTCGCCGCCGACATCACCATCATCTCCCCCAGCGCGCGAAGGGTGGCGCCCTGTTCCACGCGGCTCTCGGCCTCGTCGAACACCTGCGCCGCGCGACGCGTGAGATCGATCGCCTTGATTCGATCTCCGTGCTCGAGATGCGCTCTCCCGAGGCCGCGGTAGGCGCGCGCCAGCGCCAGCCGGTCTCCCAGCTCTTCGACCATGTCTTCGGCCTGCCGCAGCAGCCGCAGCCCGGCCGGGGCGTCGCCGAGCCTGAGTTGTGTCGCGCCCAGATTGGCGACAATGAGCGCCATGCGATTGCGATCGGTCGCCTCCCTACCGGTGTCGTAGGCTTCCCGCAAGAAGGCGAGCGCCCTCCTGTCGTCGCGGGTATCGCGTGCCACCGCGCCTGCTCGGCCGAGCGTCATGCTCACGCCAATGACGTCGCCGAGGTCCCGACGGATTCGAAGGGCCTGGTCGAACGACGTCAGGGCGGCATTCGGATTGCCCATCTCGTGCTGGATGGATCCCAGGTGATTCAGCGACACGGCGATGTTCGGGCGATCATCGATCTTTCGCCGCACGGCGAGCCCGCGCAGGGTGTATTCGAGCGCCAGCGCTTGGTCACCCTTGAGCCAGTGAAGCGTGCCGATGTCGTCGAGGGCCCCAGCGGTCCCACGCTCGTCGCGAGCCTGCCCGAAGAGTGCCAGAGCGGCGGTGAGGTGGCGCCCAGCCTCTTGCAGCTTGCCTCGATCTCGCTGCAGACGCCCGATTCGCGAGTGCGCCGTGCCCCCGCGGCTCCGAAGGTCCAGCCGCCATGCTCGAGAGCGCATTTCGACGAAAGCGCGATAGGCCGCGTCGCGACGGCCAAGTGCCTGGAGAACGTCACCGTAGTGGTACAAGCACCGGAGCCGCAGATCCTCGTCCGGATGCCCTCCTTGTTCGAGCAGCTGCAACCCTCTCGCCAGAAGCTCGGCCGCTTTGGCGTTCGCCCCGCGCGAGCGCGCCATCTCTCCCGCACGGACGTAGGAGGCCGCGGCCATCGCTATGGTTTCGGCCTTCTCGCGGTGACGCGCGAGCATCTCGAGGTATTCCTCGCTCGTCTCGCCGCTCGATCGGAAGCTCAGCCACTCGGCGATCGCGCGATGAAAGCGACGGGCTGCGGCCGGTGGAGTGAGCCGCTCGAGAGCCTCGCGCTCGAGATTGTGCTTGAAGACGTACTCTTCGTCGCCGGCGAAGCTGCTGTCGGGTAGACGCAAGACGTAGTCGCGATCGACCAGATCCGAGAGCCGCTGACGCAGCAGGACGACGTCTTCGGCCTCGCCCCCTTCCCACACCTCCGGCGGCGTCTGGGCCTGACGGTCTATGGCGACCAATCCGCCCAGCCAGAACACGCCGCCCATGATCGCCGCCCGCTCGAGGAGCTCCCGGTCGTCTGGGACGAGAGCCGCTATGCGCGCTTGCACGGCATCTTGAACGGTCAGGGGCAACTTTACGCCGGCGAGCTTTTCGAGGTTGATGGCCCAGTGCTCGTCGTCGAAGTCGTCGGTAGCCACGAGAACGCCTGCCTCGTGGTAGATGCGGACGATCTGGGCCAAGAGCGCGGGGTTTCCGGCCGCCAGATTCACCGCCGTCTCGACCAGCTCCGTCACGGCTTCCGCGCCGCCGCAGGGCGCAAGAAGATCGCGCACGGCGGCCGCTGCCGCATCGTCGCCGAGAGGCCCGAGCTCGAGCGTCACATGATGATCGCCGCCGTATCGGCGCCATCCATCGGCCCGCGTGAGCATCTCCGGACGGGCAAGGCAGACGAGCAGGATCGGGCCATGCAAATGCTCGACGAGATACGCGAGCAGCTCGAGAGAATCGTCGTGCGCCCACTGGAGATCGTCGAAAACGAGAACGAGGGGCTCACCGACCTTTCCGGCATCGGTCTCGAGAAAGTTCTTGAGAACGGCACGGCGCATCGAGCGGATTTGCTGCGAATCGGCTTCGACCGCGCGGATGAGAGGAGAATCCTGAAAGCTGAGCTCGAGCAGCTGGCCTACGAAATAGGCGACGTCGCCTATCTTGCGGTCGTCGAGCACCTCGGCCAGCTGCGAGCGCACCTGGCCCATCGCCGCTTCGGTATCCATGCCGTCGACGATTCCGAGGCGCGCCCGCAATATGCGCGAAAAGACCTCGTAGGCGGGGCCCCCTTCGCGCGTGCCGCCGCGATACACCCGCGGCGCCTGACCGACCGATTCGCCGACACCGACGAGAAAGTCGCGCACCAGCCGCGTCTTGCCCATGCCCGGCGCCCCGAGGACGGTCACGGTCTGCGCTTCCCAGTTGTCTCGCGCAAGCGCGTAGGCTTTCTCGAGCGCCTGCATGTCGGCCCCCCGGCCAACGAGCGCAGCGCGACGTTCACTGGAAAGCGAGCGGGAGGGCTGAAACATGTTTTCGGTAGCCACGGCCGGCAGAGAATAGCCTCAGGCCGCGACACGCGCTCGAATTTGGCCATGCGTGTAGAGATGTGCTCTCCCTGTCCCAGTGCGCACCGCTTCGATCGCTCTCACCGCGCTCGCCTCGACCCTTACGCTCGCCACCGCAGCGCTGCCTGGAGTAGCGCCGAGACACTCGCCCACGGCGCGCGCGACGCTCGGACCCGCAGCCATGCGCTTCGGCCGCAGCGTGGGCTCTCCGACGGAGGGCCATCTCACCGGCGGCATGCATCTCGATGAGACCGCTTATCTGCGCATCGTCCCGGCGGACACCGAGGGCGATGTGCGCTGGGGCCTCGAGCCCCTGGTGACGATGATCGATCGGGCGGCTCGGACCGTGCGCCGGCAGTTCCCCGACAGTATCACTTCCGTCGGCCACCTTTCGCGCGCGGGCGGCGGGGGCGTCGAGCGACACAGATCCCACGAAAGCGGTCGAGACGCGGATATTGGCTTCTTCGTTCGCGGCGCGAACGGCCATGAGCTCTTCGCGACCCACTTCGTTCAGTTCCGCGGAGATGGTACCGCTGTCGGTTGGCCGGGGGCTTACTTCGACGACGCGAAGAACTGGACCCTCGTGGCGGCGATGCTCGGCGACGAATCGGCGCACGTAACGCACATCTTCGTGGCCGCCCCGCTGCGAGCCCGACTGCTCGCTTTTGCCGAACGGGTCGGAGCACCAGTCGGCGTTCGCGTGCGAGCCGCCGAGGTGATGCAGCAACCGCACGGGACGCTTCCCCACGACGACCATTTCCACGTTCGAATTGCCTGCCCCGGTCATATGAGCGGGTGCGTCGAAAACCCGCTGGTTCGCGCGCACACTCGGGCGCCGCAGCGCGACCTCATCGTGCACGGTCGCCGCGGGGCCGCCCCGGACGTCGCCGTAGCGTCGAGAAAACCTCCCTCGACTCTTTCTCGAGCACCGGCCGCTCCTGCCGAAGTCCCCCCTCCTGCGACCAGCGACACGACGAGCTTGCCACCGGCTGCATCGATGGCTGCTCCCGCCGACGAGATCGACGAGTGACGTTTGGGGCCTCGCCACGCTAGCGTTGACGTGAAAGGAGCTGGCTGACACGTGAACAAAGTGGTCGCGTCCGCGACGGCTGCGTTGAGCGATGTTCCCGATGGCGCGACGCTTCTGGTCGGCGGGTTCGGGCTCTGCGGAATCCCCGAGCAGAGCATTCGCGCGCTGCGCGAGCTTGGGACCAAGGGCCTGATTGTCGTGTCCAACAACTGCGGTGTCGACGATTTCGGCCTCGGTATTTTGCTGCGAAACAGGCAGATTGCGAAGATGGTTTCGAGCTACGTGGGCGAAAATCCCGAGTTCGAACGCCAATATCTATCGGGTGAGCTCGAGCTCGAGCTGACACCGCAAGGGACCCTCGCCGAGCGACTGCGAGCAGGTGGGGCCGGCATCGCCGCCTTCTACACGCCTACGGGCGCGGGCACATCCATCGGCGACGGCGGCTTGCCCATCCGATACGCACCCGACGGGAGCGTCGCAAAGTTCTCCGAGAAAAAAGAGGCACGCGAATTCGGTGGACGCACGTACGTGCTCGAGCCCGCCATCGTCGGCGACTACGCAATCGTCAAGGCTTGGAAGGGCGACCGGTTCGGCAATCTCGTGTATCGGCACACGGCGATGAACTTCAATCCCATGATGGCGACCGCGGCCAAGACGACGATTGCCGAGGTCGAAGAGCTGGTCGACATTGGCGAAATCGACCCCGATCACGTGCATACGGCCGGCATCTACGTGCACCGAATCTTCCAAGGCGCTTCGTACGAGAAACGCGTCGAGCGCAGGACGACGAGGAACGGCTAGCTCATGACGCAAGCGAGCAAATCGGGGGGCCTCACGCGTGACCAGATCGCCCGTCGCGCCGCCCAGGAGGTGCGCGACGGCTTCTACGTCAACCTCGGGATCGGCATGCCGACTCTGGTTTCCAACTACATCGCCCCGGGAGTCGAGGTCGTTCTTCAAAGCGAGAACGGCTTACTCGGCGTGGGCCCCTACCCGCGCGAAGACCAAGTCGACCCCGATCTCATCAACGCGGGCAAGGAGACGGTGACGATGGTGGCAGGGAGCGCCGTGTTTTCCAGCGCGGAAAGCTTCGCGATGATTCGCGGTGGGCACATCGACCTGGCCATCCTCGGCGCCATGCAGGTGAGCGAAAAGGGAGATCTGGCCAACTGGATGATCCCGGGCAAGATGGTCAAGGGCATGGGTGGGGCCATGGATCTCGTCGCGAGCGCCAAACGCGTCGTCGTCATCATGGAGCACGCGGCGAAAGACGGGAGCCCCAAAATTCTCGGCGAGTGCACGTTGCCGCTCACCGGGCGGCGCGTGGTTCACCGGATCATCACCGAGCTCGCGACCATCGACGTGACGCCCGACGGTCTCGTCTTGCAGGAGGTCGCTCCCGGTGTGAGCGCGCGCCAAGTGCAGGAGCAGACTGAGCCGACGTTGAAAGTGTCGTCCGGCCTCTCGACGATGCGGGTGTGAGGGCGCCCACCTCGCTTGGCCTGTCTTTTCAGGGGCAGGTCAGCAGATTGGTGAAGGCGTCCCAGTAGCCAGTGTCCGTTGTCATGTTTCCCATCGAATCGATGAGGAAGGACAGCGATACACTTATCGTCCCGCTGGCTTGGGGATACGGAGCCGGATCCTGAATTTCTAGGGTGTTGCTCGGCGTGGTGTTGAGAAGATAGTACGTGACTCCGCTCGTGATCGGCCAGTTGACGCTCACCACGTTGGCCCCTCCGGTGGTTGAAACGGGGACCGTCGGCGTCATGGAACCATCGGTTCCAGTAAGATAGACGTTGTCCGCGAGATCTTGCTTCCAGAAGGTAATCTGGGTGAGGGTCGTGGTCGCCAGCGCAACGAACTCGATGCCGCGAACGCTTCCGTCGGTAACGGGCGTAGGCAAGACCGATGCGCCCTGGGGCTGGAGAAGCGTGCAAACGGCAACATTCTGCGAAGTCGTCGAATAACAGGCCGTCGTCGGATTGGTGACGGTCAGCTGCACGGCGTACGTGCCCCCTGCGGACCAAGACGGCGTCGGCGTTGCCGAGCTGCTCGTGGCAGGGGTAGCTCCCGTAAAAACCCACGAGTAGTTCTCGCCCGTCGCAGTCGCCGAAAAGTCTGCCGCATTGAGAGCGTTCGGGTGCGTGGGTGTCCAGGTAAATGCCGACGACGGTAGAGAGTTGCCCGTGACGGCGAACGGCGCCGAAGAAAGCGAGCAGCCGCCCGCGGTCACCGTGACCACATAAGAGCCGGTCGTGGTGACTGAGATTGAGCGCGTGGTCGCGCCGGTCGACCAGGAATAGCTGTCGCCAGCCGATGCGGTGAGGGTGTCGCTGCTGCCCGCGCAGACCGAGCTCGACCCCGAGACCGTCGGAGGTATGCACGCGACGCAGGCGCCGCCGTTGCAGACCCGATTCGACCCGCACACTGTGCCGTTCACGGCGGCGTTTGCGCCCGTGTCGACGCACGTCGAGGTGCCGGACATGCACGACGTTTGGCCGCTGTCGCAAACGTTGGTGGGCGTGCACATGACGCCCGCCGTGCAGGCGCCGCAAGTGCCGTTGAGGCACACGGCGTTGGTCGCGCACTTCGTTCCGTTTGCAGCCACGTTCGAGCCCATGTCGGCACAGGTCGAAGCTCCCGTTGCGCAAGACGTCTTCCCGGTGTCGCAGATGTTCGTGGGAACGCACGTCGCGTCTGCCGTGCAAGAAACGCACGTTCCACCGTTGCAGACTGCGTTGGTCCCACAGGCAGAGCCCGTCTTGGCTGGATTGGCGCCGGTGTCGGTGCACACCGACGCGCCTGTCTGGCAGGAAGTTTGACCGACGTCGCAGACGTTGGTCGGCGTGCAAAGCGCCCCTGCGGTGCACGCCATGCACGTTCCGGCGTTGCACACCATGTTCGTTCCGCATGTCGTGCCGTTGGTCGCGTTGACCGTCGTGTCGGTGCAAGTGGCGACGCCCCCTGCGCAAGAACCGACACTGCCCTTGTGACAGGGGTTGACGGGGGTGCAAGATGCGCCGACCGTGCACGCGCTGCAGACCCCCGAGTAGCAATACATCCCCGAAGCGCACGGCGTCCCGTCGGAAACGTTGCCCGCGGCGGTGCACTCGGGCTGCCCCGTAGAGCATTCGATGGTCTTTTTCGCACAACTGCCGGCCACCGAGCAATCTTGGCCCGCGTTGCACGCCGTGCACACGCCCCCAAAGCAGACCCCGCCGGTACCACCATCGGCTTGGGCTCCGGCGTCGGCCACCCCGATACATTGCGTGCCGTCGGTGAGAGCCTTGATCGGCTGACAGACGAGCCCGGAGTCTTCACAAACGTACTGGCCGGACTGGCACGGGCTGGGGCTGCACGTCGCTCCCGGGGTGCACGCCGAGGTGTCCGGGCCGGACATCGTCGCGTCGGTTTGGCCACCAGTCATTTCCGGGCCCGCTTCGGCCCCGGAGTCGGGAGAAACGGTCGCGTCGGGGCTCCCTTGAGCCACCGAGCCAGGGGGAGCGATAATCACGCCCGCGTCACTGACCTCCGCTGGGACCGCGCAGTAATGCACCCCCGTCGAGTCCGCGGCGCAGACCCGGCCCGTGATACCGAGGACGTTGCAGTCGGCGTCTTGCGTGCAGAGATTGCGACAGTGAAAGTCGGACGCACACGCGAGAGGGGGCGTGCAATTGCTTTGCGTCGTGCAAGCCGCCACGTCGGGATAAAGGCAGACCGGCTGCATCATCGAGTCGAAAACGCACGCGCCTCCCGGCCCGCAATCGGCCGAAGTGCGGCACGCGGCGCTGCATCGCGCGAAGGCGCAAATGAGACCCGAGGTGCAATCGCTATCGAGCGAGCACGTGTGATCGGTGTCCGCGACGAGCGTGTTCGGGCTGCTGCAGCCGTGCACCGAAAGGAGAAGCAGGACCCCAAGGACCGTCCATGGCGCCAAGTGCATCTTGAAGAAGTTCATGACTAAAGCCTCCCACGCTGGCCTGGGCGTCCCCTCGTGCTTGCCAAAGTCCCCGCCACACGTAGCGTGCGCTCTACAACGGGAACAGCCGATCACGCAAGGCGGACCGATTCACGGCTCGCGACGAGCGCGACGCACGCCGCCTCAGCCAGCGACGCCATCAACCTGCGTTTCAGTGGCAACTTTGCTGAACGCTCGCAAGAGTACTTGCGGTCCCCGTGCCCGCGGCTTCTCCAGCGCCTCCGCACGTTCCGCAAACGGTCGTCGTGCCCAGCACCCCGCATGCCACGGTGGCCGTAAATGCCGGCGTCGTCTCCGGATAGCAACCCTGAAAGGTACATCGATGGATGCACAGCAATGGGGGTCGGCATATCGGGTAAAGACATTCGGGGCCACACGCAAACGCTCCTTGCTGGCCGGAGACCGTGCAGGTCGGGTTCGTCGCCCCGCATGTCGGGGTCGGACTGCAGAATTCGCAGGCCGCGCCCGGATACTCGGGAATGCCCTTCTCGAGAATACCGTCGCAATTGTAGTCGAACGTGTGGGCAGGCCCCGTGCTCCGGGTGTCGAAGTATGCCGTCTGCCCTGGGTTGACGAGCGGGTCCTGGTCGTCGCAGTCGGTGTGGTCGGGGACAAATCCCGCCCTAACCGTGTCGTTGCTGCATCCGACGTAGGCCGTGACGCCCAAGGTCGGGTCGCCATTCATGTTCCCGTAACCATCGCCGTCGGCATCCTGGTAGAACACCTGGCAGGCTCCGCCATCACAAGCCACGTTGCACTTGCACTCGCCGACGGCGCCGCTTTGCAAACACGTACCTCCGCTGATGGTGCAATCGCTCGAGCAACACACGGGCGAGCCCATACCGACGCCCGCCACTCCTGTGGTGCAGAAGCCGCTAGTACATTCGTTCGCGCTGTTGCAGGGCAGACCGTCGCCGAACGTCGGCACGCATTTGCCCGTGCCCGTGGCCGTGCTGCAATAGTACCCCGTGAGGCAGTCTGCTTCCTGCGTGCAGGTGGTTCCGCACGCGGCGCCGACGCAGCTGTACGCCGCGCATGACGTGAAGCCGAGCGCGCACGAGCCCGCTCCGTTGCAAGCGAACCCCGCGGCTTGATTGTTCTCGTTGCAGAACTGAGTTCCGCACGTCTTCGTGCTGCCGGGATACGTGCAGCTTCCACCTCCGTTGCCGCCCTTGCCGTCGCACGAGCCGGCGCACGCCATGTCGCTGCTCATGTAACCGCCGTCCGGGAAATTGATGGCGGCCATCGTCCCGGCGTCTCCAGCACTACCGCCGTCGCCGGCGCCCCCTTCGGCAGCCGCGCCCGAGTCCGAAGCACTGCCAGCATCGCCGGGGCTGCCCGCCTCGCCGGCGTTGGACGCGTCGCCCGACGCGTCGACGACGGCGGATGTGCCCGCATCGACAGCGACCATGACGCATTCCATTTGCGGGTCGGTGCCGACGGCGATGCCCGTGCACGTCCCCATGGACCCGCTGAGATTGCAGGCTTCACACGTCCCACTGCACGCATTGTTGCAGCACACGCCATCGGCGCAGTGCCCCGAGATACACGCCGCGTCGCTCGTGCACGAGCCGCCATTGGCGCTTCCGTCGGGGTTGCCCTGCGTGTTGCCTCCCTCGGACGTCGAGCTCTCCACGGTCGCGTCGCTGCCTTGCGGCATCGAGCCATCGCCGGAGCCATTCGGCATGCTCGCGTCCTGCTCCGGGGGGGCTTTGAGCCCGATGATTGCGTTACATCCGGCGAGAGTGCCCGCGGTCAGACTTAGCCCCAGCAAGAGCCGTGCGAACGAGCGCCTCACAGGGCGCCCCTGACGGAAAGGCCAAGCCCCGTCGCTCCCACCGAGGGCGAAACCTGCCAGCGGAAGCCTGTGCCGGACGACGACGCCTTGGGGGCCGTAAAAAACAAGATGGCGCCTGCCGCAACCGCTATGCCTCCCGCGACGAAAGCCACCGTCGAGATGGTCCCATCAGTCGAAGCGCTGTTGTAGTCGCTGAGCGACTTCGAGTAGTTCGTGCAAGAAGAAGTGGAGCACTCGTTTTTCGAGCTCGACGCGCTCGAGCTCGCCATCACACCGAAGATGGTTCCGACCGCGAGCCCAACGATGCCGGCACCGCCGACGACATACGCGATCGTGCGACGGCTCTGGCCTTGATCTTCGGACGACGTCGACTCGGGCCCTGGCGCCGTAGCCGCGGCGGGCGCGGGTTGAACGGCGGGCGGCGGAGAGACCGCGGCGACCACGATGTTCTCGCGACGTTCTTTCTCACCCTCGCGAATGACCAGCGTCTTGTCGACGATGACGCCTCCAGGCGCGGTGAAATGGAAGTGATGCTCACCCGGATCTACTTGCATCGAGCTTCCATCGAGCCGGTCGGTCAGCGGCTGCCCGTCCACGTCGACCTTGACGTTCGACAAGTCGTTTCCGGCCGCGTCCTTCGCCTGGAAGACAACGGTCGGGATCGACCCGTTTACCTGATCGACTCTGCGCAAGCACTCGGATTGAACGGCCGCCGGGCAGCTCGATGCGGCGCACACCAGCATCTGGGCGCGGGCCGCGCGAAGCTTGTGCTGTTCGCGTAGCTGCAGCGAGCTGTCAGCGGCAGCCACGCATTCGGCGGTCGTGGGGTTGGCGGCATTCGCGCGCGGCGACAAGCCGAGCGTCGAACAAGCAACGAGAGTGCATGCGGTAAGAAGCGAACCTCGCGTCATCGTAGGCCTCGGTGGAGCTAGAAGCATTCGGGTTTGAAGTGTTTTTCGCCGTTCTGGTCGAGCGTATAGGGCGGGCTGCAATTGGCCTTGCCGCCCGTTGGTTCGCGAGCTGGTCCCGCGTCTCTCGCGGTGGAAACGTGTCCCGCCAAGGACCCGCCCGAATGCCTGGCCGTGCCGGCAGGGGCGGGCTCCGGGTGCGGCGTCTCGAGCGGTGGCGGCGCGCTCGACGCGACGAGCGCGACGGCGGTAGGAATCTCCTTGGTCGGACTCGACGGCTTGGAGACTTCGCTTGGAGCGGGTGGCTGGGAGAGCGCTGAGGCTGAGGACGCTGCCAGCGTCGAAGATGGCGAGCTCCGATGCAGGACGACGAGGGTGATGCCCACTCCGGCGAGGACCGCCAAGCCGGCGACCACGCCAAAGAGGCCCTTGCGCGATGACGGCAGCCCCGCGCTGGCGTGATCCTGATAGACCCCGCTCGAGGTCGATATCGGTAGGCCACCAGTCACGGCACGAGCTCCCGCGCCGGTAGGGGCCACGCCTGGCGCCGGCGTACCCTGATAAGGTCCCGGCGTCGGAGGTCGAGCTCCGGACCCCGCGGCGGCAGCTGGGCGGGCGGCCGGCGGCTTGGCCGTCGCCACCAGGCGAGCCAGGATCGTTCGCGGCACGAAATCGCCGAAGCATTGGGTGCACGCGGACCGCAACGCTTCCTGCATCTCGGTCGCCGTTTGCCAACGCTGGTTCTTGTCGAACGCGAGAGCACGGTCGATCACAGCGGCCACCGGGGCGGGGGCATCCGGCAGCACCGCGTAAAGGGACCGGGGTGGCTGCGTGGCGAGCTTGACCATCAGCTGTGGCCCGGTCTCCGCCTCGTGGACCATTTGGCCACTGACCAGATTGAAGACTGTGGCGCCCACCGCCCACAGATCGACCCGGGTATCGATGTCGGTTGGTTTACCGATGACCTGCTCGGGAGCCATGAACGCGGGCGTGCCGAGCAGCATCCCGGTCCCCGTGGCGTGCGAGCCGCCAGCCATCGAGTCGCGAACGCGAGCGATGCCAAAATCGAGCACCTTCAAGACCCCGTCGCGCGTGATGAAGACGTTGGCCGGCTTGATGTCTCGATGCAGGATGCCCTTGTCGTGGGCGGCGGCAAGAACGTCCAAGAGCTCGACAGCAAGGGCACAGGCCGCGTCGAGGGGGATCTTGTCGCCCAGAGCGCTCCACGCCTCGTCGGCCGTCAAGCCGCTGAGAAGCTCCATGACGAGAAACGCAGCGCCGTCCTCGGCGACATCGTCGTCGACAACCAAAACGACGCCCGAGTGCTTGACGGAGTTGGCGGCATAGCCCTCGCGCAAGAAGCGACCGCGAATGTTGTCGTTGAGCGAGAGCTCGGGGTGGAGCATTTTGACAGCAAATTCCGCTTGGTTGCGGTGCACCGCCTTATAGACGACAGCCATGCCGCCCACGCCGAGCACGCTGTCGAGACGATATTTTCCGCGCAAGACGGAGCCGAGGCGTCCCCTCGCGCGAACCTCGACTTGGTCTGACTCCATCTTGAGTGCTCGCGCCTCGCGGAAAGCCGGCGGCGCCGTCCTGCCGATGAGCTCTTCAGGGTACACTCGCGTCATAAGGCCGACAAGAACGGGCCGGCAAAAAGGTTCCCACGTCCGCTCGCGGCGCAGGCGTGTTTCGACTACCTTCCCCGCCGCCCCCACACGGTGCCCCCATACGTGCCCTGGCCAGAAAAGAAAGCCCCGGAAAGCGACGCCGCCGACAAGAAGACGCTCGGAAAGGGCGTATTTCGCAAGTGCGACGCCTGCGGTGAAACCCTTGCCTCGGACGCCTTCGCGGCCAACTTCGAGGTGTGTCCGCTTTGCGGCCGCCACCACAAGCTCAACGCGGGCGGCTGGCGAAGACTGCTTCTCGACGAGGGCCGGCTCGACGAATGGGACGCGAATCTCGAGCCGACGGACCCGCTCGAGTTCGTCGACGGACGCACGTATCCCGAGCGTCTGGCGAGCGCGCGCCGGGCCTCGCACGCGAAAGAGGCCATCGAAATTGGCGGTGCGCACTTGGACGGAAGGCCGATCGCTTGGGGCGCCTTTCTCTTTGCATTCATGGGTGGCTCGATGGGCAGCGTCGTGGGCGAGAAGATCGCACGCCTGTTCGAACGGGCGCTGCGTGAGAGGCTTCCCGTCGTCCTGCTTCAAGCCTCCGGCGGAGCCCGGATGCAAGAAGGCATCCTGAGCCTGATGCAGATGGCCAAGACGGTAGCGGCACTCGAGCGACTTAAGGCGGAAGCACTGCCTTTCATCAGCGTGCTCCTGCACCCGACCACCGGCGGGGTTGCCGCCAGCTTCGCGCTCCTCGGGGACGTGAACTTGGCCGAGCCGCAGGCGCTCATCGGGTTCGCAGGGCCGCGCGTCATCGAGAGCACCATCCGCCAGAAACTGCCCGAGGGGTTCCAGCGGAGCGAGTTTCTCCTCGCCCATGGAATGGTCGATCGAATCGTCAGCCGGCTAGACATGAAGCGCGAAATCGCGATCCTCTTGGGCCACCTGACTGGGCGCGTCCCCGAGCGATCCGACGGAGCGCTCGGGGCGAGGTGATGGCGCCCTCGGCGTCCTTGGCGGGCGCGCTCGAGGATCTTTACCGGAGGATCCCGCTCGGAATGCGGCTCGGGCTCGCGCCCATGCGAGACGCCTGCGCGCGATTGGGACACCCAGAGCGCGCTTTTGCCGCGGCGCACGTTGCGGGGACCAACGGCAAGGGCAGCGTTTGCGCGATGGTGGAGTCGATCGCGCGAGCGCACGGACTGCGTACTGGGCTCTATACTTCACCGCACCTTTGTCGATTTGCCGAACGAATCCGTATCGACGGCGAGCCGATTGCCGACTCTCACCTGGCGGACCTGCTCGTGCACGTGCTGCGCGAGGCGCCGGAAGTGTCCTTCTTCGAGGCCGCGACCCTGACGGCGTTTCTGGCGTTTCGTGAAGCCGACGTCGACGTGGCCATTGTGGAGGTTGGCCTCGGGGGCAGGCTGGACGCAACCAACGTCCTGCCGAAAGCCCAGGCAGCCGCGATAACGCGGATCGCGCTCGACCACGCCGACCGGCTCGGACCCACGCTCATCGACATCGCGCGCGAAAAGGCCGGCATCGCGAAGCCGGGTCTCGACATCGTATTGGGGCCGATGCGGCCCGACCTGCGGCGCGCAATCGACGATGTCGCGCACGGGCACGGCGCGACCACGAGCTCGATCGAGCACGTCCCGGCCCCGGCGCTCATCGGGCTCGAGGGTGCCCATCAGGCCGACAATGCGCGCGTCGCGACGGTCCTCGGAGGTCGGCTGGGCGCGTCGCACGAAGCGATCGCCAAGGGCCTCGCCGACGTTCGCTGGCCCGGGCGGCTGGAGCGAATCGGGCGTCACGTGATCGACTGCGCACATAACCCCGACGGGGCCCTGGCGCTCGCCCAATATGTGCGCTCACTCGGCGTCCCCCCGGAGCGCGTCAAGCTCGTATTCGGTGCGCTCACGGACAAAGATTGGCAGGCCATGCTCGCAGAGCTCGCCCCGCTCGCGACGTCGCGCGTTTTCGTCGCGCCGCAAACGGGTGCCCGAACCGCTGTGCCGGCGGACACGATGACCGCGCTTTGGGGGGGAGAGTCCGCCGCGAACCTCCGGGGTGCGCTCGAGCCCGGGGACGCGGAGATCGTCGTCGTGGCCGGGTCGATCCTGCTTGTCGGACAGACGCGTGCGCTTCTTCTGGGGCTCCCGAGCGACCCGCCCGTCGCCCTTTGAACCCCCGCCAGCCTTCGCTAACATCCGTTTGCATGCCGAGCTTCGACATCGTCTCGAAAGTGCAGATGCACGAAGTCGACAACGCCTTCAATCAAGCGCAAAAAGAGATCGCGCAGCGCTTCGATTTCAAGGACACGGGCTCGGGCATCGAGAAGTCGCCCGAGGCCATCACGATTCGCTCGGACAGCGAAGACAGGGCCAACGCAGCTCTCGCCGTCGTGCAAGAGAAGCTCATCAAGCGTAAGGTTTCCCTGCGGTTTCTCGACGTGGGCAAACCCGAACCGACGGGCAAGGGCGGCTCGCGAATCGTCGCGAAAATCAAAGATGGAATCGAGGTCGACAAGGCGAGAGCGATCGTGTCCCTTCTGAAGGAAGCCAAGCTCAAGGTGCAGGCGTCCATGCAAGAAAGCCAAGTGCGGGTCAGCGGAAAGAACAAGGACGACTTGCAGATGGCCATTCAGGCCGTGCGCGGGCACGATTTTGGTCTCGAGCTGCAGTTCGTCAACTTTCGTGACTGATTCTCGCGAGCGTCGCGCCCCATGAAGCGACTTACCAAGCGGAGCGGGTCCGCGATCTCGGAGTCCCGTCATCTGTTCGGCACCGACGGAATCCGCGGCGTCGCCAACGAGCACCCGATGACGCCGGAAGTCGCCCTGCAGCTCGGCCGCGCCGTCACTTTCGTCGCCGGTCGCGGCAAGGGCCACGTTCCACGAATTCTCATCGGCAAGGACACCCGCCTTTCGGGCTACATGCTCGAACAGGCGATGGCGAGCGGAGTTTGCTCGATGGGCGGGCGCGCCATGCTTTCAGGGCCCATGCCGACGCCCGCCATCGCCCACCTCACGGTGAGCATGCGCGCCGACGCCGGGATCGTCATCAGCGCGAGCCATAACCCCTACCAGGACAACGGCATCAAGATTTTTGGATCCGACGGCTTCAAGTTACCCGACGAAGCCGAGGTCGAAATCGAACGCTTGCTCGCAGACGACTCGCTGCTTGGAAAGCGCTCCACGGGACCGGGCATCGGCCGGGCCGAGAAGCTCGAGGACGCCCGCGGCCGCTACGTCGTTTTTCTCAAGCAAACGTTCCCGCGCGATCTGTCGCTCGACGGCATCCGCGTCGTGGTCGACGCTGCGCACGGAGCCGCCTATCGCGTGGCGCCCTTGGTACTTCAAGAGCTTGGCGCCCACGTGACCGCCCTTGGAGTGAAGCCCAGCGGGGTCAACATCAACAAGGACGCAGGGGCGCTCTGCCCGGATCACGTTCGCGCCGAGGTCGTCAAGCGTTCGGCCGCCATCGGCATCGCACTCGACGGCGACGCCGATCGGGTGATCATCGTCGACGAGAAGGGGCAGCTCGTCGACGGTGACCACGTGCTCGCCATGTGCGCCGCGCGCATGGTTTCGGAAGGTACGTTGCACGACAGGACGGTCGTAGCCACGGTGATGTCCAACCTCGGGCTGGAGCACGCGCTTACTCGGTCAGGCGGCCGGCTCGTTCGCACTCAGGTGGGCGACCGCTACGTCGTGGAAGCCATGCGCTCCGGAGGCTACAACCTCGGTGGCGAGCAGTCGGGCCACTTGGTTTTTCTCGACCACGCGTCTACGGGCGACGGCATGCTCGGCGCGCTCCAGGTTCTGGCCCTCATGCTTCGGACGGGAAAACCAGTGAGCGAGCTTGCGGCACAGGCCATGAGCCGCGTTCCACAAGTGCTCGAAAACGTCGCACTCCCCGCTCGCAAACCCGTCGAGGACATGCCCAAGCTCGCGGGACTAGCAGCGAAGATCTCGAAGACGCTGGGCAGCCAAGGCCGGGTGCTCATCCGGTGGAGCGGCACCGAGCCCAAGCTCCGCATCATGCTCGAGGGTCCTCGAGAGGATCGCATTCGCGGATGGGCCAAGGAGCTCGCGGAAGCCGCGAAACAAGACTTGCCGGGCTAACCCGAAGACACCTCGCGAAGCGTTTCCGACGCTTCGTGCTCATGGTCTTTTCGAAGCTACTCCACGCAACGAACCGCGAGCTGGCCCACGACCGGGACGACGTCGCCTGCCATCGAGCTGAAGGCAAGGCCCTCCTGGGTCTGCAGCGTCACGCACCGTTCGCCCAGAAACAGCGTGGAGTCGAGACCGCACACCGCGCCGTCGAGCCCGGGCGAGCGCAGCGCGCGGAGCTCCGCGACCTTTGGGAGGCGCATTCCCTTCTGATGACAAACCGCGCTGGCCAGGAGCCAATCGTAACGCCCCGGCTCAGACCAGCGCTGCCAGCGCAACCCAGTGCTCGTATCGAGTATGAGCTGACGAACGGCCTGGTAACGGCCCGTTTTGCTCGTCACCGTCGCGCTCGCCAAAGAGGGCCCCCCCGTCCCGAGGGACTCGGCCGAGGTAGCGGGCCCCCCCGATCCGACTTCGGGCCCGGCGCTCGTTCCGCCGCACGACATGGCACCTGCAAGGGCCAGGCAGCCAGCCGTTCGGGAGGCGGCTCGCCCGAAGCCGAGAGGCATCAGGACCCCGTTTGTGTCGTCAAGTTCCAAGAAGCAGACATGGGCGCGCCCCCGGCGGGCGTGAACGTGAACTCGATCTGTCCGTATGCGAACGTGACCTGCTCGGTCGGCGCATCGCCGTGGAGGCTCCCTCCTGCTCAAACGAGGTAACCACGACGTTCTTCAGAGTAATCGTTTCAAACGTGGTCACGGCGCCCGCTCCAGAGCCGGACGCGCTCGCGCCCTTCTGAAGGGTCAGGACGAGGGTCGGGATGTGCGTGCCTTGCGCCACGGCCAGGAAGAGCTTCGGGGTCGTCGCGTCGGCGACTTTTGTGATGTGCAGGTCTTCGAACGACGGCTTGCCCGCGCCCGCGCCCGCGCCAGCCCCGGCCGAGCCAGCGGTGGCCGCATTCGATACCCCGAAGCTAAAGGACGTGATCGCAATGGGCTCCGCCCCTTTTCCGGTAGGGGTCACGCCGGCGATGGTGACGAGGATGTTGAAGGCGAAAGCGCTGCCCGCCACCAACAAAACTCCCGCTGCTGCGAGCCAGCTAACGAGACTGATATTGAGCTTCATCGTTCTCTTCTCCGCGTTGACCCCTTCGGAGGCCCCAAGGACACCCTATTAATGAGCCATGTCGATGGAGTCAACGCCTAAGCGGCACGCTCATCAATAACGATAGTGCTCGGGCTTGAATGGCCCTTCGCCCGAGACCCCGAGGTATTCGGACTGCCCTTGGGTGAGCTTGGTGAGCTTGACGCCGAGCTTTGCCAGGTGAAGCGCGGCCACCTTCTCGTCGAGCTTCTTGGGGAGCGTGTAGACTTTGCGCTCGTATTTCGAGTGGTTCTGCCAGAGCTCGATTTGCGCGATGGTCTGGTTGGAGAAGCTGGTCGACATCACGAACGAAGGGTGACCGTTCGCACAACCCAAGTTTACGAGGCGCCCGCGTGCGAGCAGCGTCAGGCGCTTGCCGTCTGGGAAGACGAACTGGTCGACCTGAGGCTTTATGTTGATTTCTTTGATCTCCGGGTTCTTCTCGAGCCACGCCACTTGGATCTCGCAATCGAAGTGACCGATGTTGCACAGGATCGCCTGATCTTTCATTGCCCGCATATGCTCGGAGCGAATGACGTCGAGGCACCCCGTCGCCGTAACGAAGATGTCGCCAAGGGGCGCCATCTCCTCCATCGTCGAAACCTGGTAGCCCTCCATGACGGCCTGGAGCGCGCATATGGGATCGATTTCCGTGACAACGACCCTTGCGCCCAAGCCCCGAAGCGATTGACAGCAGCCCTTGCCGACATCGCCGTAGCCGCACACGACGGCGAGCTTCCCCGCAAACATGACGCCAGTGGCCCGCTTGAGCCCGTCTCCGAGCGACTCGCGGCACCCGTAGAGGTTATCGAACTTCGACTTCGTCACGCTGTCGTTCACGTTCATCGCGGGGACTTTCAGCGTCCCCTTCTTTGCCATCTCATAGAGGCGGTGGACGCCCGTGGTCGTCTCCTCGCTCAGTCCGCGGATGGGGTCGGGACCCGAGAAGAGGTCCGGGTGCTTCTCGTGAACGATGGCGGTGAGATCGCCACCGTCGTCGAGAATCATGTTCGGGCCTTTGCCACCCGAGAAGGCGTGAAGCTGCCGCTCGATGCACTCGTTATACTCGGCCTCGGTTTCCCCCTTCCAGGCGAAGACGGGGATGCCACGCTTGGCGATGGCCGCGGCGGCCTGATCTTGAGTGGAAAAGATATTGCAGCTGGTCCAAGTGACCTCGGCGCCGATCTCGATGAGCGTCTCGATGAGCACCGCGGTCTGGATGGTCATATGCAAGCAGCCGGCGACGCGCGCACCCTTGAGAGGTTTTGCGTGGCCAAACTCCTTGCGAAGAGCCATCAGACCCGGCATTTCGCTCTCGGCTATCTCGATTTCTTTCCGTCCCCACTCGGCCTCGGAAAGGTCCTTCACCTTGTAATTGTCAGCCATCGTTCATCGTCCCTTTCGAGCTCCGCCTTCTTGTCACCCTCACCCCTAGCATGTGTTATGCAGCCGCATGCCGCAACGTGCGGGCAATGACGACGAGGGGGACCCGGCCGAGGCCATCGTGACGAGCGAGATCGACGGGCCCGCTCCCGACGAATCCGACCGTACTTCGCTCGACGACCTCCTGGCGACCACCGACCAAGGGTGGGACGTCGAGGCCCAGGTTCGCACGCTCCAACAAGTGGCCGCGACGACCCGAGCCGCCGATGACGCCTCGGCGGAACGCGCGCTTGGGGGTCGGCCCACCCGCCCCTCGAAGGGCCCCCCTCCCCTTCCGCGCAAGGGTCCACCTCCGCTTCCGTCGGGAGGTGCGCTCAGCCCCGCGGCCTCGCCGGTCCGGATGCAGGGAGACCTTCTTCAACCCGAAAGCCTGCTCGATTTGTTACGAGCCAGGGTTGCGGCTCTCGAGCCCAGCGACGACGCGGTCGGACGGGCGCGAGCGCACGTCGAGCTGGCGATCGCGAGCGAGACGATCCTCGGCGACGATGCAGGTGCGATGGCGCAGGGGGCGGCGGCGCTGCGCGCGGAGCCTGGGTCGCCCGCAGCGCACGCGCTCCTTCGTCGCGCCATTCATGGCCGCGACTCGCTCGCCGCGATGCTCGACCACCTGGAGTACGAGCTTCGAGCCGCGAATACGGAAGCGCAGCGCGTCGAGCTTCTCGTCGAACGCGCGCGCTTGCTCGAGGCCCTGGGAGGGCACGGCGCCGAAGCTCGGGCGACCTGGGAGCAGGCGCTGGCCCACGCCCCCAGCCACCCCGCGGCGCTCAAGGGGCTCGAGGCCGACCTCGTGGCGCGCTCGCATTCGAGCGGCGCTCCCAAAGACTGGGAGGCTCTTGCGGCCCACCTGGGACGCATGGCCGACGCCTACACAGCGGACGCCCGCCTAGCTTCGTGGCTACACGTCGAGCGCTCCCTCATACTCGAGCGAAGGCTTGCTCGTGTCGACGCGAGTCGAGCCGCGCTCGAGCGCGCCTTGGAGCTCGACGCCAGCGTTGGGCCAGCGCGCGACGCCCTCGTTCGCCACGTTGCCGCGCACGGGGACTGGAGCGCACTCGCTCGATTGCTGGAGGAGGAAGCGCTTGTCGACGCCGACTCAGCCCGCGCGACGCGCTATGAGCTCGACGCGGCTCTCATCGCGGCCTGGCGTCTGGGCGATCCAGAACGCGCCTGCTTGCTTCTCGACCGGGCCGCGGCTCGGGCGCCGACCGAAGCGAGCGTGGATCGGCGCGTGCTCGACGAGCTCGTGCGCTTGCACGACGCAGCAGCCCGAGGTCAGGAGGCGGCGCGCGCTCGACGAGCGCGCCTTCGCTTCATCACGGAGCCGTCGGCCCTCGCCTACGAGCTTCGCGCACTGGCGTCGACCGCGGAGAAGGACGGCGACATCGAAGTGGCGGTGGCCGATGTGCAGCGGGCTTTGACGCTCGACCCCGCCGATCCGGGGCTCGTCGTCACCCTCGATCGGCTCTTGAGCGCCGCCGGAAAGCATGAACAACGGGTCGCCACCTGGCTGCACGAGGCGGCTCGTTCAAGCGAGCCCTCGGATCGCGCTCGTGCCCTCGTGCAAGCGGGCAAGATCTGTGAGGAGCTGGGCCGATTGCCAGACGCTCTTCGTCACTTTCGCTCGGCCTGGGTGGTGGCCCCAACGGACACCGAGGTGGTCGACGGCCTCGCGCAGCTTCTCGCCCCACGCCTCGGCGAAGGCGGAGAGGCTTCGGCCCGCGCGCTCGTCGATCTCTACGCGCAGGCCGCAGAGCAAACCTCCGACCCCGGCCGCAGAGTCGCGTACCTGGAGAAGGTGGCCTTTCTGTGGGAGGACTTGCTGGCCGATCCGCCGCGTGCAGCGCGCGCCTACGAGCAAGTGCTCGCCATCGACGGACAGAGACGAAGCGCGATCGTGGGTCTCGGGCGCGCTGCATCTCGCGCGGGCGACAGCGCCACTCTCGCGCGTGCCCTTCTCGAGGAGGCTCGCCTTGCGTCCAACGAGCCGGCCCGTCTCGCACTCCGTGCAAGAGCCGCAGCCGCATTGGCCAAACACGACCCCTCTCGAGCCGCCCAGATCGTACGCGAAGTGCTCGACCAGGACCCCGCGCACGCCGCGGCGCGCGCTCTCGAAACGAGCCTCCACGAGCAAGGCGGGCGATGGGAGCTCGCGGCGCACGCGATCCGCGCGCGTATCGACGCCACCGCCTCGGTCCGAGAAAAGGTCCTCCTTTGGCTCTCTCTCGCCCACCTGCAGAACGCACGGCTGCGCGCGCCGCTCGATGCGATCGCCTCCCTGGAGCGAGCGCGCGCCTTGGATCCCGTTCACCCTGTGGCGCGCGAACAAGCCGCCAACATTCTCGAGAGCGTCGCGGACGCGCGGAAGCTCCGTGAAGCCGTCGAAAGGCTCGCGGCAGGGGCCGACAGCGCCGAGGACCGCGCGCGGCACCTCGCCAGGGCCGCAGAGATCGACGAGCTGCGTCTTGGCGACGACGCAAGCGCCGCCCGCGCGTACCCTCGGGCGCTCGCCGAGACGCCAGGCGACGAGCTGCTCTTCGAGCGCCTGGCTCGACTCACTGCGCGACGCGCCCGACAAAGCCACGGCAGCGAGCGCGCGGAGCTTGCGGCGCTCATGGAAAAGCGCGTGGACCGCGCGGAATCCGCCGAAGCCTCGTTGCGCCGATCCTTCGACCTGGCGTGGCTGTTCGTCGAGACCGGCCAGGAGCCGCGCCGAGCCATAGAGCTTCTCGAAGGCGTGCTGGCCCAGAACCCTGATCACATCCCGGCGCTTCGCACACTCGAATGGTTGCGTCGCTCGGCCATGGTCGACGCAGGCGCACTCGCACGCGTGCTGGCCCAGGAGGCGGAGGTGTTCACCGACCCGGGCGCGCGCCTCGGCGCGCTATGGAACCTGGCGGCCCTCGAAGAATGGGGGCTTGGGACCGCCGCCAGCCCCGGAGCCAGCTATCGCGCGATCCTCGCCCTCGATCCTGCCGATCCCGGCGCCCTCGAAGCCACGTTTCGACGGGAGCTCGCGAACGCTCGCCGCGGCGAACCGCGAGCGCGCTCAGAGGCTATCTCCGCGGTGCGTGCGCTCGTGTCTCTCACGAGCGGCGAGACACGTTTGGCTCTCGAGCTCCGGCTTGGGTTGATGCTCGAGTCGGCCGCGGCCGACGCGCCCGACTCGGACGACGCCGATCGCCTCCTCGGCGAAGCCATGGACCGGTACGCGAGCGCTCTCGAGATTGATTCGGGCTCCCTGACAGCGGCTACCGGCCTTGCGCGCCTCGCGAGCAGGCACGGGAACTCCGAGGCCGCTCTCGCCGCCTCCGAATCTCTGTCTCGCCTGGCCGACGATCCCCGCACGCGCGCTCGCTACCTCCTCGACGGCGCCGAGATCCTCCTCGGAGCAGCCGACCTCGTGGCCGGTGGCTCTGGCCTAGAGCGCCGCGAACGGGCGGCCTCCATGCTCGAACGCGCGCTGGATGCAGATCCCGACTCCGTTCCGGCGGCGGGGCGCTTGGCCACCGTCCTGCTCGAAGAGGGTCAAGGTGAACGGCTCGTCACGGCCTTTCGGGCAGCCCTCGGCCGGGCCAGGGGTGCCGACGCGATCGTCATGTTCGGCTCCGAGATCGCGCGCGTGGCGCGCGACGAGCTCCACGATCTGCCCGTCGGCATTGACGCGCTTCGAAAGGTCCGTGCCGCAGCACCGCAGCACGTTCCGTCGCTGCTGACGCTGGCGGAACTGTGCATTGCGCAGCGTGTGTGGCCCGAAGCGGTCGATACCCTCGAGGCGATCGTCTCCATGAGCCGTGAGCTGGCGCCCAAGCTCACGGCGCTCTTTGCGCTCGCGAGCATCTACGAGAAGGTTCTGAGTCGTCCCGCCGAGGTGGATCGCGTCCTTCGCACTGCGCTGGCGGTAGACCCCTCGAACGCGCGCGCGCTGCGCGCCCTCGTACGCCGCGTCGCGGCAGAACCGGAGAGTGACGACGAAGCCGCTGCAAAGCAGCGACGCAAAGAGTTTGCCGACCTGCTCCGGCGTCTGGCGGAGGTCGAGACGGACCTCGAACAAAAGAGTGGGATCTTGGGCGAGCTCTCGGACATGCAGATGCGGCTCGGAGAGCCGCGCGCCGCCGAAGTGTCGCTCATCGAAGCCGTGGCGTGCTCGCCTCCCAACATTCGGGCATTTACGCGCCTTTCTGGGCTCTTTCGTGGTGCCGACGGCCTTGACCAGGCCGGTTACGGCCGGGCCTTGGTCGCTCTCATCGAAAAGGGCGCGTCCCTCGGGCACGCTGACGCGCGCTGGTTTGCGTCTCTCGGACACGTCGAGGTCGAGGCTCTCGGGCGCATCCGCGAAGGCGTCGCGCATTTGCAACGAGCGGCCGAGCTCGACCCGACACTCTACGAGGCTCGCTTCGCTCTGGCCAGCGCCTGCGTCCGCATCGGCTCGAACGACCAAGCCAGCCGCGTGCTTCTCGAGATGATCATCCCGATGCCGCACCCGCTGCTATCAATCTTGGACCCTGCGGCAGCCCTCGCGCTTCTCGAGAGCTCGCTCACTGCCGAGCGGCGCGTCGAGGAGTCCGTCGTGGCAAGCGAGCTTCGGGCCGTCGCTGGCGACCTCGAGAACCGACAGCGAGACTGGCTTCGCCTGCGCCGTCTACGACCGCTCGAGTCGCAGCAAGGATCTCTGGATCGAACGAGCTTGGTTACCCACGTCCTACCGAGCTCGGGTCGGCACGTTCTGCTCGAAGTGGCCGCGGCAATCGCGGGGGTCGAAAGCAAAATGCTCCGGTCCGACTTGAGCGAGATCGGTATCGGGCCACGCGACCGGATTGGCGCGCGAGCCGGACACCCGACGCGTCTGATTCTCGACCGGGTCGCGCGACAGCTGGGTGTGGCAGACGTCGAGCTCGTCGTGACCCCTCGAGTCACCCGCACTCGCGTGCTCGTGCACGATGCTCCATGGGTCGTGCTTCCGTCCTCCATCGCAGAAGCCGAGGAGCCGCTACAGGTCGTCCATCTCGCGCGCGCGGTCGCGCGGATCGCTTTCGGTGTGCCTTGGCTAGAAGAATTGCCTCCCGCGAGCATCGAGGCCCTGCTCGTCGCAGCCGCGCGTCACGTGGCGAATGGATATGGGCGCCACGGGGAAGCCTCGCAGCTCGTCGCCCAGTATCAGCCGGCCATCGGACGAGCCCTGACGCGCCGCCAGCGACGGCTTCTCGACGAGCTAGCCCCTCACCTCGCTTCACCCGAAGAGCAGCCGCTCGACATACGCGACCTGATTGAAGCTCTCCGGCGCGCTGAGCTTCGGGCGGCCTTTCTCGTCGGCGGCGATTTTCTGGCCATCATCGACGAGCAAGCTTCTGCGGACGCCGACTTGCTCGAAGCCGTCGAGGTCCCCTCGACAAGGGCCCTATCGACTGTGCTCGAACACCCCTTGGTCGGCGACGTTGCGCGCTTCGCGCTGAGCTCGGAGGCGACGGCGCTGCGCCACCGCCTCGGCTCAATCTGGACGCGGTGATATTCGACGGCTCGCGGTTTGGGGCAGTTGGGTGATCCCGCGACGCATGTGCTTCCACTCACAGGCAGGCGCTGCCAGCACCCGGCAGCGTTCCCCGACGAGCCTGGAGTCGCAACGATGTCTCGCTTTCCTTGGATCCTGCTGAGCTCGGGCGAGCTTCTAGCTCTTGCAATCGGGTGCTCGTCCAGCCCCGCGGTGTCGAGCGTGGCGACCGGCCGCGGCGATGGCTCGGGCAGCGGCATCGGTGAAGTCGCTGGAGCCAGCGGCTCAGGAAGCTCGGCCGGCAATATCGGCATGGGCTCGAGCGGCAGCACGCAGGGTCCTGCGAGCGGCTCGCCGGGAGGTGCCCTGGCTACCTCCGGCGGTCAGTCGGGCGCGGCGAGCGGCGGCGACGAAGGCGGACAGGATTCCGATACGCCCGATGCATCCGCAACGGAAGATGCCGACTCCGCGGCATCGGCGGCAGCCGACGGCCCGTCGGACAGCCCCTACACGAGCGACGGTTCCGAGTTTGGGCCCGGTGGCGTCATCGCAGACCGGTCCGCTTGGACCGCCGTATCCGTCCCCCCGCCGAGCACGACGACCGCGTTCGGGGACCAATCGCGAATGGTCGACGGAGTAACCATCGGGCCGCTCTCGGAGCTGAACGCGTTCGACGGGACCCCAAAGACGCGCTGGTCGATTGCGATTCACCAGGGCCTTCCGGGTGCAACACCTCAGACCTTTACCGTCGATATGAAGCGAGAATACGAATTCAGCAAGATCGTACTCAACGGCGGCTCGACCGACGGGCACGATTGGCCTCGAGCGTGGGAGGTGCGCGTTTCCAACGACGGCGCGACGTGGGGATCGGCGATCGCGACCGGCATGGGCCTTGAGTCCGCCGACGATCCCAACACGACCATCACCTTCTCGTCCCAGATCGCGCGCTACATCCAGATCAAGGAGACATATCCCGTGGGCGTGGACACGGGATACTGGTGGGCGATCGGCGAAATGAACGTCTACCGCTGAATCGCCGCCACCCCCAGTGAACACCCCCTCCATTGTGGCTGCGGCATCGGCGGCGATAGCCCTCGGGGTCGGAACAATCGCGCGAGCCGACAGTGTCGTGCAGGTGCCGATCGACGCGTTGCTCAACGCGCGCCCGGTGTCGACCCTGTCGGGCGGCCAGGTCACGCCGTGGTCGGTGGGCCAGGGCATTGACAGCGCCGACGGGCTCGTCACGAGCGCGGTCGAAGCATTTCTCGGGCAGACCGGGGCAGCATTGCCCGATGACGGTCAGTTCGCAGCAAACGCCGACCACCCGAACGTCGTCTTGCACTTCGCGGATAGCGCGCCCTCGACGACCCCCCAAACACGCAACGTGCTCGGCATCGGCGACTTCGAATTTGCCGTGCCCCAAGCGACGTACTCAAAGCTCTTTCTCGTTATGACGAGCTCCTACGGGGCAGCACCCCTCACAGTCACCATGGTCTATGCAGACGGGACGACATCGATGACCAGCTTTACCTTGCCGGATTGGGGCACTGGGCAGCCCTTGCCGACGACTCCTCCGATCTTTTTCACCGTCGCCTCGGGCATGCACAAGTGGAATGCGCAGAACCAGCAAGAGGATGCCCCCGTGCATACCATTACGGGCGTAGTGCTCACTCCCGCGGCGAACGAGGAGCTTACGGCGATCCGCATCGTCAAGCCCACCGCGGCCCAGACGCTCGTCTTCTGGGGCGCGACCGCGATAGCGACGAGCTCGGTCGACGCATCGATCTTCGATAGCGCTGGCGGCTCAGACTCGGATTCCGACGACAGCAGCGGCGATGCAGCCACCTGGACCCCGAGCGACGCGCGCAGCGCGGGCAGCTCCGGGGAGACCGACGCCGCGGCGCCGTCGGGAAGCGGCGGCGCGGACGCCGGTAGCGAGGCTCAAGCGAGCGAGGCGGCCGCAGGCGTGAGCGCGAACGACCGGTCGAGCGGCGCGTCGACCGGCGCCTCCGCGTCCTCCTCTGACGGCGTGGCGGGCACTTCGGCGAGGCCCGTCCCCGAGACCGGCGGCTCGAACCGCGGTTGCTCGCTGTCAGCCGCGCCGGCGGACGGGTTGGTGATCTTGGAAGCGCTGCTCGCATTCTGCGGAGCGGCGCGACTGCGGCGATTTGGCCTGCAGACCTCCGCGCGCCCTTCTACGCGACGAGCACCCTCTGACGCGCGAGCGGAGAGACGCGCTCGTCGGGAGTCAGGATCCCCCGGAAGTTGAGAGGATCCGCAGCGGACGCATAGGTGGGCTCCTTGGCGCCACGCCGTCTTACGGCACGCAGGAGCGACACCGCCTCGGGCAAGCCGTATTGCTCACCGTCGAAGCCCGCCACAAAGCGCCCCCCACGCACCTCGCCGCGGGCCTCGAGCGTCCGCAGCGCGCGCAAGAGATCGCGCCAGGGGAAAGGTTGCTTCTCGCGCGTGACCGTGCGCCGGAAGGCGACTCCCGTGCGCCGCAAAAGCTGGCGTGCCACCATCTCGACGGGCGGAGCCGCATCGAGATCGCGGCGCAGCAGACTCCAGCGGCCGACCGACGTAGCCCTTGCGCGGCGACGCGACGCGGGGATGAGCAGCGAACGAACCCCAGCGTATGAGTCGCATGTAACCACCGCGCGCGAAATAAGCTCGCTGATGCCGCTCTCGAGCTGCGAGGGCAGCACGCGACACTCCCGCGCGAGCTCTTGGGGAAACATGGCACCGCGCGCGGACAGCACCCCGAAGAGCTCGCGGGCCACGCCAACGAGAGCGGATGTGTCCGGTGGCTTGGAAAGCGCTAGCCATGCGCCCATGTCTTCCCGGGGCAGCAGGCAAAGTGGCGTCGTACGGATTGGGCTTGCGGCGCTTCCCCAGACGCGTCCCCATGCGATCTCGCCCGAGAGCATGAGCTCGTCGAGCCACTCGCGCCGGTAGCCTCGTACCCTCGTTGGCAGGACATGCGCTTCCCACGCCAGCGCGGGCACTTCCAATCCCGCCAGCTGCCGGACTATGTCGCTCACTCCACGCGGACCTTCGAGGCGATGCTCTTCGTCTACGTGCTGCCAGCACGTCAGAAACCGAAGAAACTCGGAAGCCGTGACAGGCTCGATCTCCTTGCGGAGGCGGTCGAGGGTGTATCGGTGAATGCGCGCGAGCAGGCGGCGGTTGCACCAGCCGGCCTGACCCTCGAAGCGGCCGCGTAGGACGGAGCCTTCACGCTCGAGCTCCAGCAGAAGCGGGTCGTCGCTGACGATCGGCCCGAGCGCCTCGAGACGCCCCCGCAGGATCTCTTTGGGATCGCGCGATGCCTCATGCGCGAAAAAGCGGCCTCCTTCGCGCTCGACTCGTCCCGCTCGCTGCAGGTCATCGAGCCACGACGCCCAGAGGGCCGCTTCGTCCGATGTCGCGTAGCCCATCCAGAGCAACGCCTCGTGGACCTCCTCGGCGTTGGTGGGGACCGGCCAAGCCTCTTCCCGGACCCGACGAATCGCGTCGGGGTCGAGTGCCCCGAGGTCGTCGGCGCTCTTGGCATCGAGCGTGCGGCGCGCGAGGACGGCCTGGGTGCGACGCTCCTCGAGCGGCGCGTCGTCGAGAAAGGCGTAGGGTTGAGCGGCGAGGATCCCTTGCGCAAATGCGGAGGGCTCAGGGGTGTCGATGGCGACGCGCTCGATGCGGCCATCCTCGAGACGGCCGATCACTGCCAGGAACCCTTCGACATCCATCGCTTCGTGGAGACAGTCTTCCACCGTCTGACGGACCATCGGATGGTCCACGGGGACGACGATATCGCCGGGAGGAAGCGTTTCTCCGCAGGCGGCAGCGGCCGGAAAGCTCTGGGCGAGCAGGTCGTCCGCGCGCATGCGAACAAGGGGGGCCGGCGTCCTCTTGCCGCCACGGGTTCGCTCGACGAGAAGCGCCCGCGAAACGTTCCACCGCCACCGTGTCTTGAACATGGGGGCATCGAGAAGGGCTTGAACCAAGAGATCCCGAGCCGTCGCCACGCGCAAGTAGTCGAAGACGTCTTCCAGGGGGAAGCTCTGCTGCGTTCCCAGAGAAAGGACGATCGCCTCTTCGTTGGCCGCCGCTTGCAGCTCGAAGCCGAAGCCCCGGCAGAAGCGCTTGCGCAACGCAAGGCCCCACGCGCGGTTGATGCGGCCCCCAAAAGGCGCGTGAAGCACCAACTGCATGCCGCCGCTTTCGTCGAAGAATCGCTCGAGGACGACACGCTCCTGAGTGGGCACGGCCCCGAGCACACGCGCGCCCGAGGTCACGTACTCGACGATCGCCGCGCCGCCCTCGCCGACGTCCTCGAAAGCGGCGACGCCGCCCCGCACGGCATCCTCGCGCACACGAGAAATCTCCGCCGAGAGCTCCGCAGTGCGCGCGGGGGCCTCGCCGAGCCAAAACGGTATCGTCGGCGGGGCGCCCTTGGCGTCGGCCACGCGGACCACGCCCCCGCCGACACGCAGAATGCGCCACGACGCGGTGCCGAGCTGAAAAATGTCGCCGGCGTTGGACTCGATGGCAAAGTCCTCGTTCAGCGTTCCGACGAGCGTCCCCTCGGGGTCGAGAATCACTTGATAGTCCGCATTGTCGGCGATGGCGCCGCCCGACGACATGGCCGTGATGCGTGCACGACGGGTCGCCCGAACGCGCCGACCAACCCCGTCGCGATGAAGCAGTGACCAGCGTCCCATCGAATGCATGTTCACGACCTGCACGAAATCTTGTTCTGCCAAGTGCCGGTAGGGCCACGACCGACGCGCAAGGGCGAGCAAGTCGGTCTCGCTCCACGACTCGGGTACACACGCGGCCACGATCTGTTGGGCAAGGATATCGAGGGGGGCGGCGGGTTGACCGATGCGATCGAGCTCTCCCGCTCGAATGCAGCGGACGACGGACGCGGCTTCCACGAGCTCGTCGAGCGTGAGAGGAAAGACACGACCCTTAGGAACTCTCCCGACCCCGTGCCCCGCCCGACCTACGCGTTGCAAAAGGGTGGCGATGGATCTCGAAGCCCCAACTTGCACCACGAGATCGACATCCCCTATGTCGATGCCCAGCTCGAGCGAGGCCGTGGCGACCAGCGCCATGAGCTTTCCTCCCTTGAGGCGCTCCTCGGCGTCGCGCCGGCGCGGGGCCGAAAGGCTCCCGTGGTGACAGGCGACGTGCTCTGCGCCAAGGCGCGGCGCTAGCCTCGCGGCGATGCGCTCGGCCATCTTTCGCGTGTTGACGAAGATGAGCGTGGTCCGGTGCTCGCGCACGAGCACCGCCATGCGCTCGTAGATTTCCTCCCAGACCTCGTGCGAGCAGACCGCGCCGAGCGGCGATGGCGGCACTTCGATCGAGAGGTCGAGCTTCCTCAGGTGCCCCGAGTCGACCAGGGTGCACGAGCGGCCGCAGCCCACGAGAAAGTTGGCGATGTCTTCGATGGGCTTCTGCGTGGCGGAAAGGCCAATGCGCTGCAGCGGGACCCGAGCGCCGCAGAGAGCCTCGAGGCGCTCGAGGGAAAGGGCAAGGTGCGAGCCACGCTTGTCGCGCACCAGCGCATGAATCTCGTCGACGATGACCGTACGCACCGTCGCAAGAATGCGGCGACCCCCTTCGCTCGTCAGAAGAATGTAGAGCGACTCGGGGGTCGTCGCGAGCACGTGAGGCGGTCGGCGCAACATCGAGGCTCGCGCCTTGGCGGGGGTGTCGCCGGTGCGAACGAGGGTGCGAATTTCGGGCAATTCCGGCCACTTCGCGCGAATCTCATCGAGAGGTCGCATCAGGTTCTTCTGGATGTCGACCGCAAGCGCCTTCAGGGGCGAGACATAAAGAACGCTTGTTTCATCGCGCAGGGCTTGCCCTAGCGTCAGAAGCCCGTCGATCGCGCACAGGAACGCCGCGAGCGTCTTGCCCGAGCCGGTAGGCGCAGCGATGAGCGTGTTCTGCCCGGCCCTTATGGCCGGCCAGCCCTGGCGCTGCGGGGGCGTGGGCTCTCCCAAACTCTCGCTGAACCATCGCCGAACCGCCGGATGAAAGGTCGAGAGGAGAGCATCCTGCGGTCGGCGCTCTGTGGTCATCGGGAAGAGACTATTCTGAACTCATGGCGACTCAAGACGTCCTTGCGATCTTCGCGCAACAGCGCTCAATTGTCCTCGTCCTTTCGCTCGCCGCCATGGCTGGGTGCAAGAGCTCGCATTCGACGACCGGGGCAAGCCCCACCCCCGGGGGCGCCAACGGGGCCGGATTGCGCTCCTCTGCCGCGAAGCTCGACGAGCTCATGAGCGTGTCCAAACTATTGGCCGCGTACCAGGACAATGCGCAGCAGGCGGACGCCGCTCTCAAAGGCAAGCGTATTCGCATTTGGGGCAAAGCAACCGACGTCACCCGAGACGCGTCGGGCTCGCTTTCGGTCGCGGTCGGGACGGGGGCGAAGACCGAAGCGCTGCAAGCACAGTGTCTTTTCGCGGTCGACGGCCACAGTGAAGCCGCCCTTACTCGGGGAGCGGACGTCACTGTCGATTGCACCTGTGCGGGTCTCGCGACGAACGTGCTCATGAAAGACTGCGCGATCCCCCACTGCTCGATGCCCATCTGCGAGACGCTCCAGGCGAGCGGCGTAGCCGGCGACTGCAAGCCGGCCACGAAAGATTGGTCGGACTCGGCAAATTTCCGGATGCCTTCCGTAGTCACAAAGACGGGCTTTGGCGGCGGCTACGTCGAGTGCGAGCCCAACGACAAGGTGTACTATTTCATGCTCAACGACTTGCGGGCGCACGCGCGCGCGAATCAATTGGTGTTCGCTTCGCCCAAAGCGCGCGTCGTAGTCAGCCTCGCGTCCGACGACCCGATCCCCCCGGACATCGAGACGAAAACGCGGGCACTCGTCGATGGCCTATGAATGCCGTTCTCTACGCTCGGCATCCCGCTAAACGCTGGCACGAGCTATTCATCCCCAGAAAGCGGGACGGACAACTCTGCGAGAATCGAGTCATAGCTCGCACCGTCCGGGGCCATGAGAACGATGTCCCCGACGGCGGTCGACAATGAGACTTCCGCTCCCGTGAGCGTCCCCGCGTCAGTCGCGTTCCGATACGCCCGTAGCGTGCCCGTCGGCCAGGGATTGACTAGGGTGAACGCTCCCCCCGCCTCGCTGACGATGCGGACGTATCGAACGACGTTGCCACGAATGTCGCTGGAGACCAGGAACGCTCCGTAGGCGCGCAGGTCTCCGAATCGTGCGTCGGTGTCCGCGGGCCAGTCCGCGAAGAGCCGAATCTTGCCTTGAAACGACTGGAGAAGCATCTCGTCGATAGCGGACGGCACCGTGTTGAGATTCTCGATTCCACCGCCGCCGGTGTGAATATGAAGGTTCGGATACGTATTATTTTGGATCCACGACTGCAGCTGGCTGAGGATCGTCGTGGGGCTGTAGCCGACACGAGCGGCTGCAGGGTAGAAGGTGTTCGTCCCGTTGCCATCGGACCAACGCGCCATGACGTCGACCATGTTCTTGGCTGTCTGAAGAAGCGTCGGATCGCTGGAGAGCCCGATCTGGCTCCCCGGATAAATGTGCTGAATACCGATCGTGTTCCCGTCGTTCCAATCGAGCCCGACCTCGGTATACCGAAACACGGTTTCGTTGTTCATCGTAAAAGTCGGGAAGGCACTGATGTGGGTCAGACGGTCTTGCCACACTTGCCGTTCCGTCGTGTCGACTCCGAGAGCGGTGCTGATGTCGATGCAGCCTTGCAGAAGAAATCGAACGAGGCCCAGCGACATGACACCGTTGGTTTGCGGGTACGGATTGCCCTCGTGCTGGGCGTCGTTGACGATCATGTACCGTGCGCCATCCCAGACCAAGTAGTTTTCCCAGAAGACCGCCATCTGCTTTAGCGTCGGGTAAACGGACATCGCGTACACCGGGTCGAGGGTATAGTAATAGTGCATCAGCATGTCCGTTGCCGCGTACGCTCCTGGAAACTTCTGATTCCACTCGTTCGTGTCGGCGCTACCGTTGGGGAGCGGCCCGATGTGCACGCGATAGTACGCTCCCGTGAAGCCGCGCAGATTCGCCAGCGCCTGGGCATTCGGCACCCAATCGATCACGGGCTTGTCGTAGGCGTCCGCGAGGCTCACGTGATTGGTCGGGAACGCAGCGTAGAATGGGACTTCGTAGTTGTAATTCAGGGTATAATCGCCGTTCCAATTCGGGTCAGTCATTACCCAGACTCCCCACAATCCCGGAGCCGCCTCTCCAGACCTCGAGGTGCTCGCGAGCAGGTACAGGGAGGCGTAGTACTCCTTCTCGATCGTCTTGTTGGGAATCTCGACGAACGACTGCTCGTAGAACGCGTCCCACCACGCGCGGTGGCGCGCATTGAGCGCGTCGACGTCGCTCTGCATCAACGCGGTGAGCTCGGTCACGGCCGTGCTCTGGAAAGTCGTGCTGTCGAAGTTGCTGAGAATCGAAGCCACGAGTGAATACGACTGTCCCGGCACGAGCATGAAATGGAGAGCTCCGTTGGCCACGGTACCCGTCGCGCCGATGACGCGCACGGCGACGCGCGCCTTGTGGGTAGTTTGGCCGCCGACGGTGTCAGCGCTGTCTGCGGCGACATCGATGTAGAGCACGTCGCCGGACGAGCCGCCCGAGCTCGGGAACGCGTTGCTGTCCCCGGGGGCAAGCGACACCGAAACGCTCTGCGGGCCTGGACCTGCGAAGGTGAGCTCCGTCACGAGCTTGTTGTTCGTCGTGTCGTCGGCCTGGACCCAGCTCTTGGTCGTGATCGTGTTGGCGCCAGACGCGAAGCTCCCGGTAACTTCCGCCGGCCCGAGGCTCTCGGTCATCGAATATGAGGCGCCGGACATGCCCGGTATGGCGAGCGCCAAGCGCGCCATGGCCTTGAGGTGCCCGTCGTTGAGCGACCAGAACTCATTCTTGCCCAGGACGAAGGTCATGGCGTCGATCGTGCCGATGATCGACGCGCCGACGTCGCCGTTGCCCAGGAGCGGAGCGTCTGTGGTTTCTTGAGTATCCGTAAGCATCGGAGGCGACGTGAAGTCGCCTTGGTAGAGCGCGGCAAGATGCGGAAAGGTCGCAGAAAGGCTTGGGGCGTCGAGGTCTCCGTATGCGTCGGCGACGTCCTCGTTCGAGCCCGGGGTCGAAGAGGCGCCCTCGATAGCCGCGTCGGAGGTTGGTGTGTCTTCAGCCTGCGGATTCGACCCATCGCCCGTATCCCCGAAGCCGCCCGCGCCGGTCGTGGCCGACAGAGACCCTCGGGGGCTGCCGGCGGACGCTGACGTCCCAGAGGCCATAGGACGTCGCGAAGAACAGGTGATCGTCGCGGCGCCCAAGCCCAAGACGAGAAGAAGGAGCCTGCAAAGATCCGTTCTGGACGGATATGCGGAGCGAATCGCCGTCTCCACCATGGATGGTGTTGGTGGCACGAGTCGGCCGCGGCGATCCCGGAAAACACAGCAGATCGTCGTGGGAGAAGCGATCGTCGGCGCGCTCTTTCCCTCGACGGCCCGATTGACGATCTGCATCGCTGCGCCGAGGTCGTTCTGGCGGGGCCGTCGACGACCGGCGGCGGCAGCCACTTCTCGTATGAAACGCCCGGCTCTTCGATGACGGGGGCGACGGCCGGCTCCCGGAAAACGTTCTCTGTTTTGGCCCCTTTGCTGCACACCTGCCGTCCCCGCCAATCGGCTATATGCCTGCGCGCTCGCGCCGCTTATCCTGAGCCGCAAACCCGCTCCGCCCAGCGAGCGCGGTTTGACTTCACGGAGGCGAGCTATGAAGCGGATCACGCGGAGCCAGCAGCGTTCGGGTCGAGGGCGGGTGGCGGCGTGGCTTGCTGGGGTGTTTTTGGCTGCCGCGCTCGCCGTTCCAGCCTGCACGACATCGACCACGGCGACTACCAAGGGTTGCTCGCTCACTAGCGACTGCGCGACGGGGCTCATCTGTGCGCTCGGCAAATGCCGGCCCCATTGCGTCAACGCCTCCGACTGCCCCGTAGCCGGGAGCTCGTGCATCGATGATGGCCGAAACGCCGTCTGCGAGGCCCCCGCCGAGAAGAACGCGCCTTGCACGAGCGAGGCTGACTGCCCCGTCCCCCTCGCCTGTGCGTCGGACTACCGCTGTCGAAATCTGTGTCTGAGCGACGCCGACTGCAACGTGCTCGGCATCGCGGGCCGTGTGTGCGCGAGCGACATGAACGGTGTCGATTACTGCGCGGATCCGAACGAAGTCTCCAATGGCGTAATCACCATCCTGCCTCCGCCCGGAGCGCCATCGACCCCTGTCATCGAGCCGGAAGGCGGCGCGAGCGTAGCCGCGCTCGCACCCGGGCGCCTTATTTCCACCTCCATCGGGCCCAGCGGGGGCACCCTTGGGGCAGCGGGCATCACGGTTACCATTCCCGCCGGCGCGCTGAGCACCGAATTGCTCGTCACGATCCAGCTTGGCGGCGAGCTGGGGCCGCGCGGAACGGTCAGCCAGGTCTTCGAGATCGGGCCAACTGGAACGACCTTCGCGCTGCCCGTCACGATCGCCTTTGACTATACCGACAACGAGCTTGCGGGCCTGGCGCCAAGTGACTTCGCCGTCGAGACATCCGCGGCGGAACTAGGCGCGTCGTGGACCCCTCTCACCGAGATTGTCGTTGACGTCTACGCGCACACGATAGCGGGGCAGACAACCCATCTTTCGCCGTACGCCCTCGTCAATCAGCTGGCGGGCGGCGGTGGCCCATCCGCGATGCAGGAGGACGGGGGAGCAGCGATGGCGGACTCTGGGGCCGACGCCGCATGCACGAATCCGTGCCTGGCGGGGTCGACGCAGTGCGCATCCGGCGCCGTGCAAACGTGTCAGACGCAGGCCAACGGCTGCACCCAATGGGTTACGACCGCGACGTGCGGCGCCAATCAGACCTGCACGGTTTCAGGTCCTGACGCAGGGGCGACGGCATCGTGCACTTGCAATTCGACGCAGTGCGCTGAGGCCGGCACGGTGTGCCAAAACGCTCAGACGCTTGCCACTTGTGCGAAGGACGCAAACGGCTGCTTCTACGTAGCCGCGACGTCGCCCTGTACTTCGCCGATGTCGTGCTCAGGCATGGCCCCCGGCGCGATGTGCTCCGGGACTTGCTCCGATAGCTGCACGCAAGGTCAGACTGCGTGCTCCCCGGGCGGTCTAGAGACGTGCGCTCTCGGAGGTAACGGCTGCTGGACCTATGCGGCGCCCATCGCATGCGGCGCGCACCAGAGCTGCACCGGAACCCCCGGGACGGCCAGCTGCACCTGTAATACCGTTCCCGGTTGCACCGCTCCTGGCACATCCTGCGCGACCGTGACGTCGCTCGTCACGTGCTCGACCGACGCACAAAACTGCGTCTTTCAGTCGGCAGCGTCGGCGTGCTCCAATTGCGTCGGGGGCGATTGCTGTACCGACCAATGCACGGGATCGTCCTGCGTTGCGGGCGGCCTCGCGACATGTGTCGTCGGCGGAGACGGCTGCAAGTCCTACGGCGCCCCCGTCGCGTGCGGAGTGCACCAGACGTGTACGGGAGCGGCGGGTACGGCAGCCTGTACGTGCAATACCGATCCGATTTGCGACGCCGTTGGCACGGCATGCGCGGATTCGATGACGCTTGCCACGTGTTCGATGGACGCACGAAACTGCGTATACGAATCAGCCACATCACAGTGCGTCAACGGAGCTTGCAGCGCTGGCGCTTGCTGCACCAATACTTGCACCATGGGGCAAACAATGTGTGTGGGGATTGATCTCGAAACGTGCACCCTTGGAGCCGATGGCTGTTGGACCTACGGCGCGCCGGTCCGAGATCCTCAGCGCTGCGGCTGAGATTAGCTCCCACAATCCCCGTCAGCCCACTGCATCGTGAACGCGAGTATCTCGTGTGTGTTGCGCGCGCCCAGGCGCCCAAACTGCATCCCCATGCCGTCGCGACACGTCCAGCGGACGATGCCGACCAGTGCCAGCTGGTGCCGGCACTTGGGCAAGGTCAGACGAACAAGAGCTCGCTCGCCGAAACGACACGGAATGTCCGTCTCGACGAACATACCGCCGAGTGAGATGTCCCTGCCGTTTCCCTCCGCGCCCAGCAGGAAGTCGTCGGACTCCGTCCAGAACTCGAGTGGACGTTCGAGGGGGACGCGAACAAAGAGGCGTCTTCTCCGGGTGACCAGCCGACGAGCGAACATGGGTTCATTGAGTGTACCGAGCGGTGCCGGGGGGCACAGGGCGGGCGGGCGGGCTGACCCATTTGTCTCGCACACGACCGTGAGAGAGCGCACACGCTCCGCACACAGTCGGCGCCGACGATGGCCCGCCTGCGGACGCGTGCGCACCACGGGTGGTGGCGGAAAGTGTGGTCCCGCCTATACCCGCGCAGCGGGAGTTTCCGAGCATCTCCGAAGACATCCATGCCGAGTGCTAGACTCTATCAACGTCGGCGTCGGGCACTCTCGGCTCTTGCGTTGGCCGTGGGACTCCGTTCGGCCGAAGCGACGGCGCAAATCCCACCGGCCGCGCCGGCCGAGCCGCCCTTGGGCGTCGCCGCGGCGCCCGCCACTCCTGCCTCGGGGCCAGCCGCCCAGAGCGCAGCTTCGCGAACGCCTCGAGCGGAGAGCGCTCTTGCGTGGAGCGGCGCATCTCTCTTCGCCTTGACGTATTTGGGTTCGGCGCTCGCGGCCACGACCGCGTATGCGACGCCATCGGGAACGGATAGCTCCCGCGCGGCCCTTTGGATCCCTGCGGTGGGACCGTGGGTGATGCTTGGAAGTCGCGGCTCCGCCGCGCAGGACACATTAGTCGTGCTGGACGGCGTGGCCCAGGCAGTCGGTTTGACCATGTTCGTCTACGGCCTTGCCTCTTCACCCGTTGCGGTGTCGGTTACGCCATCCGCCGCCCGCGGGGCACCCGGCGCAGCGCTACTAGCGACCTTCTAGGGTGAAACGGGCGTTGCTTTAGCCTTCGCGAACGCCTGTGCGCGGTCGAGAATCTGACGTGCATCCGTCGGGGAATATCCTGCAACGCCAATGAGGAAGCCATCCTTGGCCGGCCGAACGTCGATATCCACGGTGGATCCGGGTAGCCAGAAGGGATCCTCGGCGGTGGTCTTGACCAGCCCTAGTGCCACGCTCGCACTATGGCATTCCAACTCGCGATCCAGCCATTCGGCGGTCACGCCGGGGAGAGCGCTCACTGTGAGTAATGCCCCTCGAAGATGAGATTGCTCGCCGGCCTTGCCGGTCTCGATGGTGGCATACAATGGACCCACGTCCTTCAAGGCTTGGCCACCGAGTACGGGCGCCAGAGAGGTTTCGTTGACATCCGGGCCGCAGCGCGTGCGCTCCATGAACAGCGCTTGATCGGTCGGGCTCTTCGCAGGCGATTCACAGTTCAATGAAAACGCTGTCGAAAAAACGATCGCCAGCGGCGTAATTCTCATGCGCCCATACTTACCTGGCCGTAGTGGCACTCGCCAGCCTCAAGAGGTTCGGCCCGCCGAGCCTGCTTGACGGTCGTCGGCGGTCCCTTCGCCAGAGTGACGGCGACGCGTGAGTCCGATCAGTGGGACGCCCACGGAGGGCCGTGCCCGAGGGCGACCCGGACGGCGTCAGGCAGCATCGGGACCACGAGCTTGAGCATCGCGAGGCGCAGGACGGCCGCCGTCTGCCGCGGGAGGGCTACGACGAAGAGCCGATTGCACACTCCTGCGGTTGCCCGCGCAATCGCAACGTTGGCGGGGCTCTCGCCCGACTCGAAAAGAAGATGGCGATACGCCTCGCCAAACCCCTCCATCTTGCGATCCACGAGCTCGTTGACGGCTTCGCAAGTGGCATCCCGCGGCCCGACGCCAACGCCACCGATGAGGATGATCGCGTCCGCCTCATTCCCGTTGGCGATGTTCGACACGAGCTGCTGGATGAACGCTTTCTCGCGATTGACGGTGACGCTCCGGACAACGACGAACTCCGCGGCGCGGAGCCCGTCGACGACAACCTGGGTCACGTCGTCCTTCACGCTGCCACGCCCGAGAGCAATTGTGGCGACCAGGCAACGCAGGGGATGAACGTCGGTTCCGCTCATATCGCTCAGCCTAGCGCCAACCACGACGCTTTGCTCGCCCCTGATTCGGTGACCCGTTTCTGCTCGAATCGACGCCAATGCAGGGCCTGCGTCGATTGCGCTAAGGGAACAGAACACTTGGCGTTTTGTGGACAAAGTCCCAGCCCAGCCCTGCTGCGAGCCGGAAACGTTGCTCGCCCCCCCGTGGGAACCGAAACCGAGTCACGCGTCGCAGTTGGAGCGCGCTACCGTGGCACCATGCGATCGCGTGAAGACGACGCCGACACGGTTGCCCTTTCGCGCCTTGGCTACGTCCAGGAGCTGCTTCGCGCCATGGGCGGCTTCTCGAATTTTGCGCTGAGCTTTTCGATCATCAGCGTGCTCACCGGAGTCATGACGGCGTATGACGTGGCCATTCGCAATGGCGGACCGGCCGCGCTCGGAATCGGTTGGCCACTCGTGTGCCTGGGAACACTATTCGTGGCCTTGGCGATGGCGGAGCTAGCGAGCGCATTCCCAACGGCTGGCGCGATGTACCACTGGGCCGCCCATCTAGGCGGCCCAGGATGGGGCTGGTTCACGGCCTGCATGAACATCGTCGGGCAGATGGCCATTATCGGCGCCATCGATCTCGGGTGCGCGGAGCAGGCGACCGCGGCTATGGGGCTCGGAAGCTCGCTCACAGTGCCGCTCTTTTCCGCGATCGTCATCAGCCAGGGCGTGCTCAACGTTCTCTCTTTGCGACTCGTCGCGCGGCTCAACGACTTTTCCGCCAGCGTACACATGGCGGGTGTAGCCGTGCTCGTCGCCCTTCTTCTCATCGCCCGGCCGGCGCGGCCTCTGGCCTTCGTCGTGCAGACGGGGTTCACGACGCGCGTTGACGGATCGTACCCTCTTGGTTTCGCGAGCTCTCTTCTCTTGGGCATGTGGACGTTCACGGGATTCGACGCGTCAGCGCACGCGTCCGAAGAAACGCACGATCCGGCCCGTCGAGTGCCCTGGGGTATCCTTCTTTCCGTAGGCGTCAGCGCGATCGCCGGCTACGCGCTCGTCCTCGCTATCACTCTCGGGATCCGCGATCTGGCTGCGACGGCCGCCGATGGCCACCCTGCGCTGCTCGTGCTTCGCAGCGCTCTCGGCCCCGGCTGGGGCAGCACTGCGATGGGGCTAGCCCTCGCTGCCATGTGGTTTTGCGGTCTGTCGGCCGTCACCAGCGCCTCACGCGCTCTCTATGCGTTCGCCCGCGACGGAGGATTGCCTGGCTCGGGCGTGCTTCGGTCGGTGGGCAGACGGCGAAGAACCCCGCACGTGGCCATCGCGGCTTGCGTCGTCGTGGCGCTCGCGATCGGCATTCTTGGGGCCAGGCTCACCGAGGACCAGTTTCTCGCGGTCGCGTCGCTCGCTACCACGGCTCTCTATGTGTCGTACGCCCTTCCTATCGCCCTCGGCGCGATAGCTCGTCATCGCGGGACCTGGCGCGAGCGGGGCCCTTGGAGCCTGGGGAAGGCAGGAGCCCCCGTCGCTTGGGCCGCGGTGGGTTGGTCGGCTGCCGTCTTGGCCACGTTCGGGCTGCCGCACAGCGGTAGCTACCTGTTATTGCTTGCAGGCATCGTGGGCGCCCTATGGATTTTATACGCAGTGTTTGCGCGCGGACGGTTCACGGGACCCCGCGCGCAAGCGAGCGACTGATTCGGAGGATTGCGGCCCGGCACGAGGACGAGCGCGGTGTGCCCTTGCATCCGCCCTCTCGCCTGCGCAGTTTGTCGGGATGAATTGGCCCGCACGCATCGCGCGACTCCGTTTCGTTGCGGCTATTGCTCTGTGCTCATGTGGCCAGGCCCCAGCGGCACCTAGCGGGGCCAGCTCCGATGCAGGGGCCGATTCCGAGGGAGGCCAAAGCCCCGAGGCATCCGCAACCGTAGTCGCTTCGATCACGGTGAACCAGGCCGTGACCGCGGGCAAGATCCCTCCGGGGTTCGTGGGCCTGAGCTACGAGAAGGCTCACTTGACCGACGGCTTCTTCCGGGCCTCGAACGCACCGCTCGTCGGTCTGCTCAAGCTTCTGGGCCCGAGCATCCTGCGCGTCGGCGCCAATACCGTCGACGAGACGACCTGGACACCGGCGGGTCCCGGAGGGACCGACGGGCAGATCGCGAAGCCCGATGTCGACGCCTTTGCGGCTCTCGTCCAAGCCGCCGGCTGGACTAGCATCTACGCCGTGAATCTGAAGACGTCGACGGCGCCCATGGCCTCTGACGAGGCCTCCTACGCCGCGGGCGCGCTCGGAACCAGCCTTTACGGATTCGAGATCGGCAACGAGCCCGACCTCTATACGTCGACGGCTGTCGAGCCCACCTGGTCGTACGAGAGCTTCAAGACCGAGTGGGAGTCCTTCGCCGCGGCCATTCGCACCGCGGTTCCGAGCGCACCCTTGACGGGCCCCGCGGCAGCCTCGGACTACTCGGACTACACCGTTCCGTTCGCCAGCGACGAAGCCGCGACCATCGGTCTTCTCACCGAGCACTACTACCGCGATAACAGCGCTTCTCCGACAGCCACGGTAGGCGAGCTTCTCTCGGCCGACTCTCTTCTCGCTGACATGCTCTCGACCGTCGCCGCCGCGGCCAAGAAGAACGCGATCGCGAACGGTTATCGCCTGGACGAGGCGAACTCGCTCTACAACGGCGGCAAGCAAGGGGTAAGTGACACTTTCGCCAGCGCTCTGTGGGCCATCGACCTTCTGTTCACAAATGTTCGATACGGGTCTTCCGGGGTCAACTTTCACGGCGGTAACACTCCTGGTTGGTATACGCCCATCGCCGACGCTGACGGCGCCGTCGTCGAGGTTCGGCCCATCTTCTACGGCATGCTGCTCTTCGCGCTCGCGGGTTCCGGAAACGTCCTCACGACGAGCGTCGAAGCCAGTGTGGCCTTGTCGGCCTATGCCGTCGCAGCGGCAGATGGGTCCACGCGCGTAGTTCTCGCCAATGCGGACTCAACGGCGACGGCTCACGCGACCGTCGATCTCGGCAAGACCGGTTCCGCCGCCAGCGTCACCCGCCTAACGGGCCCGTCGCTCGCGGCCACCACAGGCATTACCCTCGCCGGGGCAACCATCACCGCGAGCGGAGCGTGGACCCCGGGGCCTCTCCCTTCGATACAGGTTACCGGCTCCACTCTCGTCATCGATGTGCCACCCGCAAGCGTCGCGCTGATAAACGCGCAATAGGGTGGCTTCGTCGCTGGGCGCCTAGGCAGCCCAGGAATGCGCGGGTGGAAGAGCGGTGTGCCCGCCGTTATGCTTCAGAGGGGAATGTACGGTACCCGCTGCCCGCCCTCCCGCGCGAACCTGCTCGCAGCGGTGGCCGCGATCTCGCGTTGCGCAATGGCGCTTGTCCTCGCCTCCTGCAACGCCAATGGGCAGCCGGCCGCAGCCCCTCTCCCGGTCTCCCCAGCGGCGTCGCTTGCGCCACCGATGGTCCAGCCCGCGCTATTGATCGCGAACGACATCGACGTACGCATGCGCGCCGAATGGCAAAAGGCCGGGATCTCCCCGACTTCTCCGGCCGATGACGCGACCTGGTTGCGGCGCTCGTGGCTCGACGTCCTAGGGACCATTCCGCCAGCCGACCTGACGTTGCGCTTTCTGGCGAGCCATGACCGCGACAAGCGACAGAAGATGGTCGACGAGCTTCTCGCATCCCCAACATGGGCGGATTATTGGACAGGGTACTGGGACGGGCAATGGATGGGGCGCGATGCGCGAGCGGCGGACGTGGACCGTGGCGCTTTCCGCTCCTTCTTGCATTCAACGTTTGCGCGCAACGCGCCCTGGAACGAGATGGTCACGCTGCTTCTAACCGCTTCTGGCCGCAACAGCGAAGGCGGTTCGAAGAAAGAATCGGAGGAAGACGACGGAGCGCGGCCACGGTCACCTGACGTCAACGGCGCGGTGAACTGGACACTCAAGTACCAAGCGGATCCCCAAGACATGGCCGGCGTGGCATCGCGCACTCTGTTGGGCGTCGAGCTCCAGTGCGCACAGTGTCATGACCATAAGACCGAGAAGTGGACACAAAAAGACTTCCGCGGTTTTGCCGCGGCCTTCACGCGCACGCGTCTCGTCGCCATAGATAAGGGAAATCCGATGGGCGCGGTCAAACGTATGGAGGTCTACGACCTCGACAGGTCCGCACCTCGCTTCGGAAAGATGGGCGATCTTGCGCCCATCGTCGAGGCTAAACCCATCGCGCTCGACGGCACGGACCTGGCCACCACAGGTAGCGTTCGCGCGGCACTGGCCCGCTGGGTAACGGCCCCCGACAATCCGTGGTTTTCCAGGGCGTTCGTAAACCGGATGTGGGCGCACTTTTTGGGCCGGGGATTCGTGGAGCCGATCGACGACTTTCGCCCATCAAATCCTCCAACCGCCCCCGACCTTCTCGATGCGCTGGCCACGGACTTCGTGCGCAGCGGCTACGACGTCAAGCATCTCGTACGCATAGTCATCGGCTCGGAGGCTTACGGGCTATCGGCCACACCGCTGTCCGAGGAGATACGCAAGGCGGACCCCCAGACGAGGCTCTGGGAACGCTTTCGCATTTCGCCTCTAGGGCCCGAGGAGCTTCTCAATGCGATTGTCGTAGCCACCAAGCTCGACGCGATCGTGCGTTCAACAGGGCGTCTCGATTTGAACCAGGTTCGGTTCCGCGTGAGGCAACGCTATGCTTTTTTGTTCGATGTCGACGAAGAGAGCGCGGCGGATGGCTACGACGGCACGGTGGCTCAGGGCCTGGCGCTTCTAAACGGCAACGTCGTGACCACCGGAGCCAGTGTGCTGCCCGGTAGTGCGTTGGCCGACGTGCTTGCCTCGCCCGGAGACGACGACGTGGCCCGTATCGAGTCGCTCTACATACGTGTTCTTTCGAGGCCGCCGACGGCCGACGAAACCGAAATGTGGACAAAGTACCTGGCAGAGGCATCGGCGGCTGCAGAATCGCCCCCTCGGGCAAGAGAAATGCCTCCGAAGAAGGGGGAAACGCAGGCGCCCGATCCCCGCAAGATGCAGGCGCCCGATCCCCTCCGTGGCCTCGGGGATCGTGCGGGAAACCTGCAAGCGAGCACACGCGTGCGCGCGTGGGAAGACGTTCTCTGGACTCTGCTCAACTCGAGCGAGTTCGTCCTCAATCATTGAGTCAACCATGGATTACACGCCTATCGATCGTCGTGCATGGCTACGGTTCGCTACGAGCGGCGTCTTCGGTGCGCTGGTATCCCGCTGGTGCGCGCAGGGCGTCGCGGCCGCGGCCGTCCCACAGAGTGCAAGAGCAAAAGCGTGCATCCTCCTTTGGCTCAACGGTGGCCCGAGCCACGTCGATACCTTCGACCCCAAGCCAGGGCGGCCCGCGGCAGGCCCTTTCAAGGCGATTCGGGCGCGCGCACCGGGCATGACGCTGAGCGAACATTTGCCTCGCCTCGCGGACAAGGGCGGCCAGATTGCCATCGTTCGGAGCATGAGCAGCAAGGAGGGCAATCACTCGCGGGCGCAGTACTATGTGCATACGGGCTACGCGCCGACACCCACGGTCGTGCACCCGTCGCTCGGCGGATGGAGCTGCGCGATCCTCGGTGACAAAACCGCCGACCTCCCCGCGTTCGTGAGCATCGGTGGACCAAGCTTTGGTGCTGGCTTTCTCGGCGTGCAAAGTGGACCGTTCGTGCTCAGCAAGGCGGGCGCACCCCCGGCGGATGTCGGCCTGCCACGGGGAGTCGACCCAGAGCGATTCGAGCGACGCAACGCCGCGCTCGATGCGATCGAAACTCGTTTCGCCGGGGACACGGGGGACCCAAAGATTCGCGAGCGGCGTCAAGTGTACGCCAAGGCCGTACGGCTCATGCGCGCGCCAAAGCTGGACGCGTTCGACATCGCCGGCGAGGGACAGACCACGAGAGCCTCTTACGGAGATACGGACTTCGGGCGTGGATGTCTTGTCGCGCGCCGTCTCGTCGAGCGGGGTGTCAAGTTCGTGGAGGTCGTGCTCGATGGCTGGGATACCCATCGAGACGGATTCGAGCGAAACAAACAACTGATGTCGGTGCTCGATCCTGCCTTCGCCGCCCTACTCGACGACTTGAGCGGGCGCGGCACGCTGGCGACCACCCTGGTCGCCTGCATGGGCGAGTTCGGTCGGACACCGCACATCAACGCGACCGACGGCCGAGATCACTGGCCGCAAGCTTGGAGCGCCGTCCTCGCCGGCGGTGGCGTGCGCGGAGGAATCGTCCACGGCGAGACAGACGAAGACGGGGCGAGCGTGGTGGGCCGGCCCACGAGCGTTCCGGATCTTCTCGCGACGATGGCGCTCCAGCTCGGCCTCGATCCCGGACACACCGAGATGACTCCCACAGGACGCCCCCTCTCCCTCACGGATGAGGGGACTCCGATAGCGAGGCTGTTGCTCTGACCGAATCGACTACCAATTATTTCCGGCCAGCGTGGCCATGAAGCCGGCGGAGAGATTCTCAAATGCCGAGGTCCCGGCGCGGAGTGCGGTGACCGTATTGTCGCTGATGGTCGCAGACCCGGTGGGCGCTGGATAGAACGGGGGTGAGATTACGATCCCGTTCAGCCCAGGCGCATCGACGGTATTGTTCTCGAAGACGATGCCCGCGCTCGTTGAGAAACCCACGCCATTGTACAGCGCATCGACCACAGTGTTACCGGTGACGTGCACGTTTTCTACGATTCCAACCCCCTGGCCATCGCCGCCATTGCCGATATGCAGAGCGGGCTGGTTCTGCACATACGCATTGCCGCCACCTCGCACGACGACGTTGCCCGTGACGGTGCCGGAAGTGAGATCCGAGCCGTTGACGCCGAACTTGCCGATGCCAAGACCGATATAGCGCGCGGTATCGCTCATGTAGTTGTTGCGAACGATGTGACCGCTTCCGCCGTAGATCGCTACGCCCTTGCCCCCCCACGGGGCGATCGAAGTGTTGTTTTCCACCGTGACGTCCGCCATCGGTGTGTAGTGCTGATTCCCGTTGTAATCGACGGAGTTAATCGCGATGGCGTCGTCACCGGTCCCTCGAACGAAGTTGTTTCTCGCTGTCAAATTACTCCCTTGCGTCCCGGTCAGGCTGACGTTGTTGAGATTGCAACCATCTGCCCAGATCGCGGTAAGTCGGCAATTCTGCACCGTCCCGCCCGTTCCGGAAGCCCAGAAGCCAGACTCCGTATGTTGAGTCCATATGCCATCCGCCATCCAATTGGCGCCTGTCGTGTCCATGGCGCCGCCGGCCCCATCGACGCTTGCCCGACTGATGGCATTCGAGTCGGTCGCGAAGTTTCGCACGGTGCAGGAAGTGACGCTGAACGTCGCGGCGAGCCCAACCGAGTTCGGAAGCGGCACGTTGCGGTAGATGGTACTGTACCACATTCCCGCGCCCTCGATGATGATGCCAGCGGCCGACAAGCCGGTTGTCCCGTTCAGATAGAAAGTGCCTTGGGGTATCCACACGGATTTTCCCGAGGACTGTGCCGCGTCGATGCAATTTTGGATGGCGCCGGTGCTGTTCATGCTCGGACTGTCGGCCACGGCCCCGTAGCTCGCGATTGAGAGCGAGCCGTCCGGCTGTGTGAGAGGCGGCGCGGGAGCCTCCAAATCCACGACGTCGATATCGTAGTAGTCTGCGGTATTCGTCGCGTCCTTGCGGAGGCCAATGATATCTCCCGGAGCGACAACCGCACCCGTAAGAAACGTATGCACCTCGTCGAAAAAGACGCGTGGGTCACCGTCCGCGGGGTCCTGGTCGTTGTCGTTATAGTTGTTGTTTCCCTCGTAGATCCACGTTTGCTTCGAGTTCACGGTGAGGACCTGCCTGAACTGTCCATTAACGTACAGATTCAAGGTGGCCACGATCCCTCCGCCGGCAGGCGCATCGGGAATTGAGTAGCGAACGTTAATGGCGGTAACGTTGCCGCCAGTGGCATTCGCCCACTGGACGTATTGACCGGTGGCACCAAGTCGGACGTACGCGTGGCCCGACGCCTCAAGCTCGGGGCTCGAGTACTGCGTTGTCGGCGGCGAAGTCAGAGAGGAGACGGTCGCGCCCCCTCCGAGCACTCCTGCCTCCGCCTCGTAGCTTGTGAATGGGGTGGTCGCTCCGACGCCGCCATAGCTGTAGGCGCCATCGGGCCCTAAGGCTCCGTCGAGTCGGCCCGCGCCCGAGTCACTGGCGTTGCCGGACATCGCGGCTGTACCGAGTCCGTCATAACCATCGGCGGAGACCGCGGAGTCGGAGCTGGGCGAGCCACCGTCATTGCCAGTGCCCGCCGCTACAGACCCCGATCCGGCAGAGCCCGAGCCCGGCAGGCCTGAGCTGGCGGGCATCGTGGACCCGCTGGTGCTTGGCGGCAGCATGCCGCTTCCGATCCCGCTTGATGGCGTCATGCCTGCCGCACCGCTGGCCGCTCCGCTGTTGGCGCCGGACCGCGACGAACGGCCTGCGCCACTGTCGCAGGCAGACACGAAGACGACGAAACCCGCGAGAGCCATACCGCCGCGACCCTTTTCGCGGCCCTGAAGGCGCAACCGTATCATCTTTGCCTCTTGGCTTTCGCGCGCCGTCTCGACGCGAACGAGGTGAATTGCGCCGCTGGCTTCCTCGAAGGGGCTTGCTCCTTCACGGACCCCTCCCCGCGTCGTCCGGGGACACAGCGTTCACCGCTGGGTGGCCATGGTAGGTGGACGCTCGGGCTTTGCCCGATCACTCAGCGCGGCCGGGGCCGATGCCGATCGATAGCTCTCGTTCACGATTTGGCCGCGGCAAGCCCTTGGTCGAGGTTCGAGCCCGAGGCGGGCACGCGCGTTGCCGGACGACATCGTCACACATCGGTCAAACTATTGTCGGCCAGACGGAAAGAAAAGTGAGCAGATCGGGACGCGTTCGGTGACTCCTTATAATGCACCCGTCGTATCCGACCGTGGCGCGTGACGCTCGAATGGGAGAAAACCGATGAAAGCACGTTCAACCTGGTCCGCTGCGTTCGCGCTAGTGCTTGCCGGCTGCGGCGGGGGGAGTCTCGGGCAAGAGAACGGCACGGCGGGCGGATCGAACCCAGGCACGGCGGGCAATCAGCCGATCACAAAGCTAACCGCAGCGGAATACGCGGACAGCGTAAATGTCCTTTTGGGCGTTTCGCCGAGCACACAATCCGTCGCACTTACCAGCAACTCGACGGCAGGCGGCCTAGCGGCGGACGTTGCGTCTGCGGACGCGATGGCGCAAGCCTATCATGCGTCGGCCGTTGCAATCGCTACAACGGTAACGTCTTCGGCCAGGCTTGCCACCCTACTCGAGGATGCCAGGTGCGCTGCTCCGACTGGAGACAGCGGCAGCGTGGGGGCGGCTTGTGCAACGGCTTTCATCGCTGAATTTGCTCCCTTGGCGTTCCGTCAAACGACAGTCGACGCACCCACCCTTGCAGGACTAACCGGCGTGTACAAGGCGGTGGCCGTGACGCAAGGGGCAGGGTTTTCGCGCGGCGTCGCTGCGGTACTCGAGGAGATCCTTCAGTCTCCGTATTTTCTCTACAAGGGCTTGTCGGGCTGACACAGACGGACGTCTTTCTCGAACGGATGAACGCACAATGAGGAACAACATGGGCAAGCCGACGATGACCCGAAGGCGTTTTCTCCGCGACCTTGGTGTTTCGGCGGGCGCTGTCCCGCTGCTCACTGGGCTGGATACGCTCTACGCGAAGGCGCAGGCGGTGGCTTCGGTCCCAAAGAAGCGCTTTATCGTGATGTACACGCCCAACGGTCAGCTTTACTCCTCGTGGCGCGTGCCCATCGATCCGGCGACGGCGGGCACGACGGCGCCGTTTATCACCGACATCACGACAGGCGCGGGTTTGGCGGCCCTACAGAGCGACACGACGATCTGGGGAAGAACCGTCGCGTCGACGGCGGGTGCGGTGGCGCCCCCTCTTTCCACGAGCGCGAGCA